>ENA-OPDA01000985-OPDA01000985.1-human-gut-metagenome-genome-assembly--contig:-NODE-985-length-19728-cov-5.073146_pt1 | contig 19728 bp, 16 predicted proteins | sample MGYA00241253_ERZ501486 | MGnify/ENA primary metagenome ERZ501486 (study PRJEB25962, sample SAMEA2042510) | human gut metagenome | biome: human gut; feature: human-associated habitat; material: faeces... | reverse complement strand
CGGACGGGAGTGCTGGCGCGGGGCTCACCGCTTGTCGATGCGGTGGCCAACGTTGTTGCCGGCCAGAGCGCCGGTAACGCCGCCAACGATGGCGCAGGGGATGGTGCCGGCAATGGCACCGACAGGGCCGCCCACGGCGATGCCGATGGAGGCACCCTTCACGGCGCCTGCGACGGCACCGGCTGCGGCACAGCCCAGAGTAGAGATCAGCTCAAACATGTTTTTCACCTCCTTTCACCTACCAGAAGCCCATGGCAAGGGTGCAGTTAAGGCGTAAAAAAATAAATCTGCATAAATTTTTTAAGCCATTGTAGCAGCGGCCTTTTTATGGTATGATGCAGATAATGGATCTTATAAAAAGGAGTGTTGCCCTGTGCTAAAGACTTATATCACCACCGTACCTTTGCAGGGAAAGCTGGACCCCATGCTGTACCAGCGGGAGCGGGCAGGTGCGCCCACGGCTACCTGTTTTCCCATCGTGCAGGTGATGCGGGATACCCTTGAACCCGGGGACACGGTGCAGCTGCTGGCCATCCGGCAGGAAAATGCCGATACCGCCCGCAATTATCAGCGCCTGCTGGAAGAGCTGGCGCAGCTGGGCATTGCAGAAGATCGGGTGCACCAGCTCCACCTGCCCGAGGATCAGCGCCCGGAAACGCTGATCGGCCTGTGCCGGGATCTGGTGGATGCCCTGCCGCAGGTCACCCGGGTGTATGCCTGTATCACCTACGGCTCCAAGAGCATCCCGGTGGTCACGTTGACGGCATTGACCTGCGCCGAAGCTACCCATACGGAGCTGGAAGTAGGCGGTGTGTATTATGGCGAGGTCAAGCGGGAAAACGGGCAGGTGCTCAGCGCGCGGCTTTACGATATGGCAGCGCTGTATCAGCTTGCCGGGCTGGTAGGTACCATGCGTGACAGTAAGACCGCCGAACAAGTGTTCCATCAGCTGATCTGGATGAACGAACACCGGGAGGACTGAGCTGCGATGAATGATGTGAAAACATGGGCGGACATTGACGCTTCGCCACTGCTACAGCTGCCGCCGGAACAGCGCAAAAAGCTGCACGATGCCAATGATGAACGGTTCCGCACGTTCTGGGCGGAATGCTTTCTGACCGCACAGGCTCCCGGAAGGGGAGAGGAAGCATGGAACAGCGTGGATTTCTGCAAGGCGTTTCTGGATGCGTTTGATTTTTGGGAAGCAAAGCCGGGGCAGACCTTCAGTATGTATCTGCGCACCGCTGTCCGTCATGCACAGGCACACGACCAGCAGCAGGAAGAAATGGCAGTGACGGGCTTCGGACGCGAGACGAACCGCAAGATCAAAAAAGCGTTGGAATACATGGAAAAGAACGGGATTACAGAGAGTGTGCTCTGTCGTGACCCGGAAAAAGAACAGGTGATCGCCGATATTGTCGGGGTCGGCGTAAAGACCCTGCGGAAAGCACTGCGCAATAAGCAGTCGGTGCTCAGTCTGGACGACACTGGCGGAGAGGATTCGGCGCTGGGTGACCGGGTGGTTTCCCAAGAAAAAAGCGTGGAAGAAAAGGTGGAGCAGAGCAGTGAAATGCTGGCATGGCTGCACCGCGGCATAGGGCTGATGAACCTGCAGCAGAAGGAAAAATACGGCAAGACAGCTGGCCCGTTGTGGAGCAGCGTGCTGATGGGCTTTCTGCGCAACAATGACGCGCTGCCTCCGGCAGAGGATGCGCCCGCGCGGCTGGCAAACTGCGATGATCTGCGTCCGCTGGAACAGGACAACTGTCTGTGGGATATCCTGCTGATGCACCGGTATGTGGAGTTTACCGTTCAGCCGCCCTATGCACCCAAAGCGCTGGAATGCGCCGCGCTCCACGCCCTGCTGGACTCGGAGCGCAACCCGGCGCAGGATAAGACCGTGGCAGAATTTCTTGGTGTGAGCCGGGCGGCGGTGTCGCAGCGGCGCAAAACATGGCAGCAAAAACTGGTGCAGATGAAAACGGAACAGGAGGATGGATAAGATGGGACGCGATGTTTTACTTTTATATATGAGCCCGAAAAACCAGAACTACAAGACCCAGACCAACGAGGGCGCGGTGCGGTACCTGATAAAGGAAAAGGAGACCCCGGACTGCATTCTGGCACTGTGCAGCGAGACGGTGCGCAAAAAAGCTGTGGTGGAAATGCCGGACGGCAGCACCTGCACCACGCTGGAATATTTCCGCGATGCGTTGCGCAGGGTAGGCATCCCGGCAGAGCGGCTGGTGGTGATCGAAGTGCCGGACAGCATGGATGACGAGAAAAAGCAGTTTCAGGCCATCTCGCAGCTGCTGGACAAGATCGAAAAAGAGGACACCCTTTCCATCGACCTTTCCGGCGGTATGCGGGACACTGCCATGCTGCTGGTGACCGCTGCCCGCTGTATGCGGGACCTGCGCGGTGTGCAGACCCGCCGAGTGATTTATGCAGAGCTGCGCGGGGAAGAGCCTGTCGCGCACGACCGCACCCAGCTGTATGATCTGTTCGACTTTGTTACCGCCATGGACGAGTTCTTCTCCACCGGCACCGCGCAAAAGCTGAAGAGCTATCTGTGGAGCGAGGGCGAAAAAGACCCGGTGCTGCACACGCTGCTGACCCGCATCAACCAGTTCTCGGAAGATCTGGCGCTGTGCCGGGTGCAGAAATTGAACGACGATTTGAACCAGATCGATCAGGCGCTGAAAGAAACGCCCAAGAAGAGCCAGAACCTGACCGACCTGTTCTTCCGGCTGCTGAAAGACCGTTTCAGTACCGAGTTTGCAGAGCTGCTTACCTCCGGCGAAAAGGCGCTGCCTGCACTGGTGAGCTGGTGCGCCAAGCACGGGATGTACCAGCAGGCGCTGACCCTGCTGTGCGAGCAGATGCCGGAATATGTCTGCCAGCATCTCTTTGTGCAGCCCACTGAAAGAGGCTGGGACTATCTGGCAGCGCAGATGCAGAACAAGGGCAAGCCGTGGGTGTACCCGCTGTTCCACTTCCATTTCTGCCGCCTGACTTTGATGCAGAAGGAATATCCCTATACAACAGACCTGCGCCTGACCCTAAGCCGGGACGATGCAGAAGGCAATATGCTGTTCGGCGTAGCAAATGATGCAGAAATGCACGACTATCTGGATATGGTGCTTGCCTCTGGGCAGCTGGTCATCGACCCTGCCATCCGCCCGCAGCTGGAGCAGGCTGCCCTGCTCTATCAGCGCGTGATGCAGTACCGCAACCAGATCAATCACGCCAGCGCCAGCGACCTAGGCTTACAGAGCGAGCGCGTTCTGCCGCTGGATACAGAGCACATTAAAGAGACCCTGCAAAAGATCGCCGCCTACCTGCATGAGATCCGCCCCTTGAAGCGGAACGTCCCGCAAGGCGTCAAGGCGCTGCCTGTCACAAAGACGATTCCGGCAGGCGCAGTTCCCAACCTGTAAAATAGAATATAAGAAAAAGCAAAGCACCTCCGCTGCTGGCAAATGCCAGTGGCAGAGGTGCTTTTTTGTCCCCTTGCGGAGATAAATTGCAATAGGCATACAACGAGATTTACATTTCGGTCTACGAGTTTCCGTCCCCTTGCGGGGATAAGTTACAATGGAATTATTTCCGCAAGAATGGTCCAGACTGCAAGTTTCCGTCCCCTTGCGGGGATAAATTGCAATACAATGACCGGGCTGTATACCACTCGATACTATGCGTTTCCGTCCCCTTGCGGGGTGTAGTTTTACTATACCACACATTGAGTCAAAAGAAAAGAACTATACACCGGAGAAGCGCGGATGGAGCAGAAAAGATAAGGCATAAAGATCACCTCGATTCGGCAGAAGCGGTGGATGCGGCGTCAAAGCCCTGAATGGGCAGGCCGAGAAAGTATTCCTCGATGCGGTCCCAAAGCTGCTCGCTGGAAAAGCCGCTGGTAAACAGTCAGCTCATCAGCCGCACAGCATCGGTGTGGCGCTGGGCAATGCGCTCCAGCAGGTGGTTGCGGTAGAACCCGCGGTCAGCCAGCTCCAGGGTCTGGGTCTGGTTGACGTAGAGGTACAGGCGGCTGTTGGAGCCGCCCAGCAGGGCAAAGTGGAGCAGGTCCAGCTCTTCCAGAACGCCCAGAGCCGGGGTCAGACGCTCGCTGCCCTGCACAGAATCGTTCACCGGCAGATAGCGGCAGGTCTCGCCGCTGTGCAGAACAGCAAAGCTCTGCTCCAGCCAGTGGAAAAACTCGCTGATGAACGGGTCCACGACGCTGTACTCTGCGCCTTCCTGCGTGGTGCCGCGGCGCAGCACACGGGTGCGCTGCAGGCGGGACGAATGCTGCTGCCAGGACTGCACAGCCGCCAGCACTACGCGCACTGCACTGGTGGCACGGGTGCTGCTCAGGCCTGTGGCCTGCGCCAGCCGGGCGGCGGCATCCCGATCGTAGAGATACTGGCCACTGCGGGCAGCCTCGAAGAAGATCTCCTTCAGGGCGCGCAGCAGAACGGAAAAACGGGCATCCGCATTGGCGTGCCACTCCAGCGTTAGCTGCATGGCGGGGGTCAGGTGCAGCTGGGCATTCAGCGGCAGCTTGTCGCTGTGGGTGTACAGCAGGTACTTGAACTGCGGAAAGGAAAAATCGTTCTGCCAGCGGCTGCTCCACAGGCGGGCAAGATCTACGTCGTAGACTCCGGCGGCCTCATCCTGCAGGGCGGCAGCACCGGTACAGATGCGGTTGACTGCGGCGGCATCGGCGCTGTTGAGCAGGAAATACCCGTGGGTAAACAGAGGAGAGGGCCGCATGATGAAGGGTGCATAGCCGCGTGCTTCGCTGTCCCTTCTGGATCAGCAACATGGCGGTCTTGACCTTGGCCAGCGGGTCCTGCTGGTGCTCACCGTTAGGGCTGGCAAAGATGTAGGCGAAGCTCTCGGCATCCACCAGAAGCTCGTTGCGGTGCTTGGTGGCAGCGGCCGGCTGGCTGGCGGTATATTCCATGGTAAAACCCCGCTTTCACTTCCAACTGTAAGTGTTTTCGCTTAGTAGAAGCCCATGGATGCAGTAGAGTTAAGTCTTTTGAGAAAAAATTATGGTTATCTTTTTGGAAACGTCAGTCAAATAAAAAATCAATGAGTTCTCTTATAAAGGTATAGAATTAAGAAACAAGGACAGAAAACCTTGCCAAAGAAACAAACTATACAGAGCTTTTTGCGTATGATATAATAAAATTATAAATCTTAATGGAGAATATCGTTTTAGGAGGCCACCATGGAGCCAATGAAAGCGACCAGTGTCAACAGCCGTGCGGAGGAGCTGTTTGTACAGCTCTTCTGTGAGGCTTTTGGGCCTGAGAAAACCGAAAATTTGCAGGTCCAGTACCCCTGCGTGGACATCTATGGACGGCATCGCTATATCGACTTTGCGCTGGAATCTCCTGAATCCAAAATTGCAATCGAGATTGACGGCGAGACCTACCACAACCCGAGCAAGGTGTCCGAAAACAAATACGCTGATGACCTCCTGAAACAGAACAGCCTGATCTATGACAACTGGAAAGTATACCGTTGGATCTACAGCCAGTTGGAAAAACAACTGGAAAAGGTCAAGGATGAGCTGATTACATTTCTGGGCACCAGCCCCATGTTCAAGGCGTTTGAAGCGGACCTGCCGGTTCAGATGGGGCAGACCATCGAGCTTCGGGATTACCAGCAGGAGGCTACCGAGAATCTGCAGAAAATACGAGAGGACGGCAAGACCATTGCGCTGCTGTACCATGCGACCGGCGTTGGAAAAACCATCACGGCAGCAACGGATGCCAAGGCAGTGGGCGGATGCACACTATTTCTGGTCAATGCCCTGAAACTGGCGTCGCAGGCAAAAGAGACCTTTGCTAAGGTCTGGCCGGAAGCGACTTTGGGAGAGTACACCGGAAGTCAGAAGGATATGACCCAGACGGTCATTTTTGCAACGGTACAGAGCATTTCCAAAGATCTGGAAAAGTTCTCGCCTACGGATTTCGACTACCTGATCGTGGACGAATGTCACCATGCGGCAGCCAACACCTACCAGAAGATTTTCACCTACTTCCACCCGAAGTTCATTCTGGGGCTGACCGCCACTCCGGAACGCAGCGATGGTGAAGATATGCTGGAGCTGTTCCAGAATGTTGCCCACAAAATGGATCTCAAGACTGCTGTAGAGCGTGGTATTCTGGTGCCGATTCGCTGCGTCCGGGTCAAGACTAACATCGACCTGACCGATGTGCGGATCAACGGCATCAAATACAATTCGCAGGATCTGGAAAGCAAGCTGTTCATCCCGGAACGCAATCAGTTGATCGTTGATACCTATCTAAAGTACGTCAACGGCAAAAAGACTGTGATCTTCTGCGCCAGCGTAGACCATGCAGCCGAAATTGCAAAGTTGCTGCGAGATAGCGGCGTGAAGGCAGAAGCAGTTTCCGGGCGGGATCGTGTGGAGGTTCGGGAAAAGATTCTGAAGGACTATGAAACCGGCTCGACCAATGTTCTTTGTGCCTGCGATCCTCTGAATGAAGGCTGGGACAGCCCGCATACCACGGTGCTGTTCATGGCGCGCCCGACCATGTCCAAAACAATCTATTTGCAGCAGCTTGGCCGTGGCACACGCCACTGTCCGGGCAAAGAGGATCTGCTGGTGGTTGACTTTGTGGACAACGCCAATATGTTCAATATGCCCTACAGCCTGCACCGGGTACTGGACATTGCAAAATACCAGCCCATGGCCTATGTGCTGGCACCGGAGAACAAGCGCAAGCTGGATCAGGATATGCTGTTTCAGGGGGAAAAGCCGGAGGCGTGGCTGGATGTGCCGATCGATGTGTCTGACTATGAGATCATCGACCTTTTCAACTGGCAGAACAGCGTCAAGGATATGATCTCGCAGATCGAGTTCGTTCGGATGGTGGATGTGCAGTCCGAGACGGTGGAGCGTTACATCAAGGACGGAAAAGTCAAGCCGGATCTCTCGACTCCCTTTGGCGATAAGCGGATGTTCCACTATTTCCGGGAGGAAAGCATCCGCAACATTGCGAAACAGTATGGCTGGGATCTCATTACGCCGCAGAATATGGCGGACAAGTTCATGAAGTTCATCGAAACGATGGACATGAGCTACTCCTACAAGCCGGTGCTGCTCAAAGCAATCTATGAGTATATGGACACCAGCGGCAGAGTTGCCCTGCCGGAGGTGGTGGACTACTTCATCGACTTCTACGAGGACCGCAAGGTACACGGGATGATTGCAGAGAAATCCACCAGTATCTACCAGAAGGGCGGTTATACCCGGAAGGATGTGGAGAAGAACATCCTCTCCAATCCCTTCAAGCGCTTTGAGGATATGCGATTCCTGATGCGCTGCAAGGATGTGGAGACCATCGAGGTGAACCCCATCATCTTCCGCAAGCTCACACGGGAAGATTGGTTGCATATTGTGGATGTCTGCGATAAGAGCCTTGAAAAATATTATTTGCGGCTCAAAAAATGATGTGAGCGCCGATAATTGACTGCGGGTGACGTGCATGATGAAAATAGTGAGAAATGTGATCCGGTGTAAAAAGTGCAGGGATGTTATTGAAAGCTGCACTGTACATGATTTCAAATTTTGTTCTTGCGGATCGTGTGCAGTCGATGGCGGGCATGAGTATCTCCGTAGGTGTGGAAACCCGGAAGACTGGGAAGAATTATCTGAAACGCAAAGTGTAGATGATTGAAAATTAAGCTGAACATGATCTTTGAAGCAGAAGTTCAGCGGCAAGCAAAAAAGCTCTTGACCTTTAATAAAGAGGCCAAGAGCTTTTTACAGCTTGTTTTGGAACATAAAAGAAGGTACAATGGCAATGCAACTGTGAAAGACCAATTTGGGTTTATAAAACAAAAAATTCTGCTTTGGAAGTGTTTGGATTTGTATGACATAGATGTATCTTAAAGGTGCCGTTTGTATAGGACCACTTTATTCTTTGAATTATCACTACACTTTTCCGCATATATTAAAGAAGGTGAGCCGGTAATACTTGACGTATGATATAACGTTTGCTACAATAAAATTGATGACAAATGTTATACTTGCGGGAGGCGTCCGATGAACACAGTCTTTGAGATTCGTTCAGCTTTACAATGGAGCCAGTCGAAATTGGCGGATGAAATCGGAGTGTCCTTTGCGACCGTAAACCGCTGGGAAAATGAAAAATCTACGCCGAATCGTCTTGCACAGGAGAAAATGCTTGCGATTTGCGAAGAAAATCATATCACGTTGGCTGAAATTATACACGATGCTATTATCGGAGATGCTGCAGAAATCTCTGCTATGCATCCGAATAAAATGGTTTTATACCATGGCTCCAAATCAGGCATTCAGGGGAAAATCAAACCAGCCAGCCGTGACCGCTGTGACTTCGGAGCTGGATTTTATATGGGAACTGATCCGCTCCAGCCGCTTACGCTGATCTGTGACTATGAGCAATCTGTTTTTTATATTTTATCGGTTGATCTTCATAGCTTAAAAACTTTGGATGTTCCGGCTGATATTGAATGGGCTATGCTGGTAGCATATCATCGTGGTAGAATGGAAGCCGCACGAGGAACGAAGTTCTTCCAGAAGTATCAGGAGCTGGATAAAGACTACGACATGGTGATTGGCAGCATCGCAAATGATAGAATGTTCTATGTTCTGGATAGCTTTTTTGAAGGAACGATTACCGATACGGCATTGGTGAAAAGTCTGTCTGCTCTGAAACTTGGACGTCAGTATGTTGCTATTACGCAGAAAGCTTGTGATGCGGTCAAGATTGAGCGTGAAGTCCAATTACTTTGGATGGAACGGCAGGCACTGAAGAAGGCCAGCGAGCAGAACCGTAGTAATGGCATTGCATTTGCAAACCAAATCTGCAAAGAGTATCGTAGAGAAGGCCGCTTTTTTGATGAAATCCTTGATGGTGCAAAGCAGAGAAGGTGAATCGTTATGGATCTGGTTCAATTGAAACTATGCGATATTCAGGGCCGCTTGTTTGAGCTTTCTTTGCAAGCAGGCTATGACAGCGAGGATTTCATGAAGCGGTTCATGCGCTCTAAGGTTGCCCGTGATCTTGATTCAGAGTACAACCGGATGCAGTGGGCGGGAGAAGAATATCTTCTGGAGGAATTTGCAGACGAGTGCCCTCAGACGCAAAAGGGCAATGCCCGGTATGATAGAGAAGTAATGTATTGGACAGGCTACCTTTACCGTTATTGGCATATTCTGACCAACGAACCCAGCAGGGAGATTTATGCGCAGGCTCCGGCGAAGACCATGAACACAAACTATCTGATGTTCCACACCATGGCTCCAGAGCTGGCAATTGAAGACTTGAAAGAACTGCACCAACAAAAGAAACAATCTAAAAAACAAAAATCGAGAAAACCAGAACAGCAGATTTAGTGCTGGGTAAAAACTGCCGTTTGTAGCAGATCTGTAGCAAATTGAGCCTGTTTAACGAATTGACGTCATAAAAATCAAAAAGTCGTCATGCATCACACGCAGGGGGTCTGGGGTTCGAGTCCCTAATTCTCCACTCAAAAATCCGTTGTCATCTGACAACGGATTTTTTTGTTTATCTGCATCTTGCCTCCCGGCAGAAAAGACGGTACAATGAAATAAAGCACAGCAGGGGGCGGGCGAGATGGAGAAACTGGAAGCGAAGCTGAAAGCAGTGGACTGGGCCGTGCGGGATGTACTGGTGGGTACTATGCGCAGCCCGCAGCAGCTGGATATTTGCCGGAAGCACTGCTTTTATTACATCCCGGCAGAGCGCCTGCAGGACAGTGATTTTCCTGTCCGCTATGTGGCCCTTTACCAGTCACAGTATGTGTTCGGCGCACAGGCAGGTGTCCGGTACTACGGCGAAGTTACGAAATGCAGCGCCGTCCGCCGGAGCGCTATCACAGAGGTCAGCCCCCGGAGAGGGACGGAAGGAAATTTTTATTACCGCTTCGACATCCGGGAATGGAAGCAGCTGAATCGGCCCATCGAGGCCAAAGAAACGGGCTTTGTAAGGGATTTTACCAACCTGTTCCTGCTGGAGCACAGTGTCCAGACGCCGGAACTCTGGCTCCGCACGGAAGAGGAATACCGCCTTTGTTCGGCCCTGAAGCGGGCCGTCTGGGGCGACACCATCAATGAACCGGACAACGGCCTTGCATTTGAATTCCGGGGTTTCACCGTGAGCTTTGCGGAGGGGAAAATTTTCGTTTCAGACGAAGGCCGCGCTTTTGCGCGGTATGAGATCTCACATTTTTTGCAGGATCCCGGTGCTGTGGTCCGGGGCATCCGAAGAGAATGCCTCCAGAGGGATTCCATGAGGGAACTCTCGAAGATTTGAATCGTTCCTATTATTTACTTCTGCACTCCTGCGGCGCACTGCTCGATGAACTGCTTGGCGACGCGGGGGCTGCGGCCTCCGGCACGGATGGCGAAGGCTTCGGCCTTGGTCAGCAGCTCGTCGTGGGGCATCTCGATGCCGTGCTGTTTGGCCAGCTCGGTGAGGATGACCTCGAAGCGGGCTTTCTCAGGCCGCTGGAAGGTGACGGTGAGGCCGAACCGGGCCGAAAGGCTCATCAGCTCCTGACGGGTGTCGGCCTCGTGGATGTCATCGCCGGTGCGGTCGGAGAGAGTCTCCTTGATGAGGTGGCGGCGGTTGGAGGTAGCGTAAACGGCGATGTTCCGGGCTCTGCCGCCCACGCTGCCCTCGAGGATGGCTTTCAGGGCCGCAAAGTTGTCGTCGTTGGCCGTGAAGCTCAAATCGTCGATGAAGAGGATGAACTTCAGTGGGTTCGCGGCCAGCTTGTCCATCAAATCGGGGATCTGATAGAGCTGGTTCTTCTTGACTTCCACGAGGCGCAGGCCGTCGGCGGCGAACTCGTTGGCGATGGCCTTGACGGTGCTGGACTTGCCCGTACCGGCGTCGCCGTAGAGTAGGACATTGTTGGCAGGCATCCCGGCCAGCAGGGCGCGGGTGTTGGCGATGACCTTCTCCCGCTCCTGCTCGTAGCCCGGCAGCTCGTCGAGGCGCTGGGGGTCGGGGTAGCGCACCGGCACCAGCTGGCCGTTCTCGACCGTGAAGACGTGGTGCTTGGCGAACATTCCGTAGCCCTTTTTGCCCACCTCGCTCATCCGCTGGGCGTAGGCGGCGTGGAGGTCGATGGCCTTCGTCTCCCACCGGGGCAGGAAAGGCAGCTTGTCGGCGGCACCGGCGGCGTCCAGAAGCTCGTCCAGCGTCAGGCTGCACAGCTGCCGCAGGAAGTCCAGCTCATTGTCCAGTGCAGTCTGCAAGACGGGCGGCACTTCGCTGACAGCTGCCTGCCGGACACAGACCGTCTCGGCTTCGAGAACGGCAGCGGAAAGGTATTCGCCGAAATTGGTGGTGTGCTCGAAGAGGGCTGCTTCGAAAGAAGCAGCCGCGTCGCACACGGCTCCCGTGCTCTGGGGGGCAGCGGCCATCCGGTCGGTGAGGTCAACAAATTTTGCAATGACGTCATCGTCCAGCAGGGCGCGGAAAATGACCAGCCCGTGGAGCCGGGCGTTCCATTCTGTGAGGTTCATAATATCCCTTTCTATTATATAATTGGCTCTCCCTTTGGGAGAGCTGGCGCGGGAGCGCCTGAGAGGGCGAGGCAAAACCCTGACGGCTTTGCCTGAGAGGGTAAAAAAAGTGGGTCAGAAGCGCCCACAGGCGTTTCTGACCCACAAATAGAACGATATTTTTGTTTTACAGCTGGCAGGCGGTATCGTAGCCGGTGCGGATGGCGTTGGAGATATCCGCAGCCTTGCCGGCGGCATCGCCAATGGAATACACCGGGATGTTGGCAGCTTCCAGCGCAGCAGCGTCAAATTCGTTGGAGCGTGCGCCCATAGCCAGCACGATGTAATCGCAGGGGATGGTCACCTCTGCGCCGTCCTTGTTCTCGCAGACGACGGCGTCCATGCGGAACTCCTTGACCTTGTGGCTGGGGTACTGCTCCACGCCGTAGGTCTTATAGTTTTCCAGCAGGGTGGGCAGAATGGTGGTGCTCTCGCCTGCGGCGATCTTGTCCATCATCTCGATAACGGACACCTTGCAGCCGCGGGCAGCCAGATACTCTGCGGTCTCGCAGCCCACCATGCCGCCGCCGATGACGGCAACCGTGCCGTACACCTGCTGCTCACCGGCCAGAACCTTCCATGCATCGGCCACGTTCACGCTGTCGATGCCGGGGATGCGGGGTGCGGCGCTGTGTGCGCCCACAGCGTTGATGACGGCCTCGAAACCGGCATCCTTCAGCTGCTCTGCGGTGCGGGTCTGACCCATGCACAGGTGCACACCGGCGTTGCAGACCGCGTGGATCAGGTCCTGTGCGGCGCGGCGCATCTCCTCCTTGCGGGGAGGTACGCAGGCAATGTTCAGCTGGCCGCCCAGAGTGGTGGTCTTTTCAAACAGGGTCACGTCATGGCCGCGCAGCGCTGCCACACGGGCGGCTTCCAGACCGGCAGGGCCGCCGCCGAGGACGGCGATCTTCTTTTTCTGCGCTGCGGGCTGGATGCTGCGGGTGTTCTCGTAGCCGTTCTCCGCGTTCAGCACGCAGGAGAGGAACTGACGGTTCTGGATGGCATCGGTGCAGCCCTTGTTGCAGCTGATGCAGCGGCGGATATCGCAGGCCTTCCCGGCAGCGATCTTGGTGCCCCAGTCGGGGTCTGCCAGCAGCGGGCGACCCACGGCAACCATGTCGGCCATGCCGCTCTCGATGACACGCGCAGCCATTTCGGCATCCACGATACGACCCACGGCGCTGACCGGCACATTGACGGCCTTTTTGATGTCCCCGGCGATTTTGACGAAGAAGCCGTAGGGCTGTACGCCCATGGGAGGAATGGTGTCGGCCATGTTGCCGGTGTGGTTGGCCTGTGCAACGTGGAACATATCCACGCCGTCCTCTACCAGCCACTGGGCAAACTGCACGGCGTCGGCTTCGTCAATGCCGCCCTTGCCGCGCTGCGGGGTGACGATGGACAGCTTGTAGTCGATGACCATATCCGGCACAGCCTTGCGGATGGCGCGGGTCAGCATGCGGGCAAAGCGGACGCGGTTCTCCAGACTGCCGCCGAACTTATCGGTGCGGTGGTTCATGCGGGTGGAGCACAGGCAGCCGTTCAGGCGGTCGCCGTGGATCTGGATGACGTCTACACCGGCCTTCTGTGCACGCACTGCGCAGGCGCACATCTTATCGATGATGGCCATCAGCATCTCCTCGCTGACCTCATCGGTGAAGAACATCATGTCGTGATGCAGGCGCTGACGCATCTCATCAAACTTTTTCTGCATAAACAGACTGTTGATGGCGTCTACGTCGTACTCCGGGTGGAAGAGCTGGACGCCCAGCTTGGTGCCGTAGGCGTGTACGCTGTCGGCCAGTGCCTTGAAGGCAGGGATCTGGCTGTCGTCAAACAGCTTGGGGGTGGGAGAAAAGCTGTTGATGGGTGCCACATCGCCCATAACGATGTAGCCCACGCCGCCCTTTGCCAGACGGGTGTAGAAGCCCATGTCCTGCTCGCTGATCATGCCGTTTTTCTCGTAGCCGGTGGTCAGCGGGGGGAACATGATGCGGTTTTTAAAGGTCTGTCCGCCCACCTCGATGGGCTGCAGAATCACGTTTTGCATACGAAAGCCTCCTTGCAGATACGCTTTGCTTTACAGATTTGCTTTGATGAATGCTGCGGTCTTTTCCTCCACGGCGGCACGGGCTGCCAGCGTGGCAAAGTTGTGGCCGCCGCCTGCAATGGTGTCCACCTCGGGTGCGGTGTACACCTGTGCGTAACGGTTGCAGGTGCCCTCGTCCACCAGACGGTCATCGTCGGCGCGCAGCAGCAGCACCGGGCCGTTGTAGCCCTTGGCCTCGGTAAAGGGGTCGGGGTGCTTGGCCATCTCGTAGTTAAAGGCCATCTTGTAGCACAGACCCTCCATGTCGGTGTAGTCCTTGCCGGTCTGCATAATGCCGTCGGCGCGCTGGGCGCAGCCGAACCACATCCCGGCGCCCGGGCACAGCAAAATCAGGCCGTGGGGCTGGATGACCGGTGCGCAGGAGGCGGCAATGTAGCCGCCCATGCTCTGGCCGGAGAGGAACAGCTTTTCGCTGTCCACATAGGGCTGCTCAGCGGCCCATGCAAAGATATCCTGTGCATCGGTGTGCAGGCCGTCGAAGCTCATATCCTCGAACTCGCCGTCGCTCTCGCCGTTGCCGTAGAAATCGAACCGGGCGCTGCCGATGCCCTGCGCTGCCAGAGCGCGGGACAGATGGGTGTACATGGACTTGTAGCCGCTGCAGCTGCCGGCAAAGCCGTGCAGATGCACCACAAAGGGTACCTTGCCCTCGGTGTCGGGCAGGGTCACGATGCCGCGCAGGGTGTGGCCATTGCGGTTTTTAAACTGAACCTGTAAGATCTTCATGGTTTACTTGCTCTCCTTTGCGGCGCGGCGAGCCTTCAGCTCGGTCAGCATCTCAGCAGTCTTCTGCTTGGTCAGGGGGTAGACGAAGAACAGGATGGCAACTGCAATGCCGTAGCCCAGGAAGTAGACGCCGGTGTAGCTCTTCCAGATGGCGTTCACAACGCCTGCGGTCTGCACAGCGCCTGCGGTAACGTTGTAGCCGATGGCACCCAGCACAAAGCTGGACAGGCTGCCGGAAATGGCGCTTGCAAGCTTGCGGAAGAAGGAGTAGGTGGAGTAAACGATGCCCTCGTTGCGCTCGCCGGTCTGCAGCTCGTGGTAGTCGATGGCGTCGTTGACCATAGCCCAGATCAGCACCTGCATGCCGGAAGCGCCCAGATAGCAGATACCGTTGATGACGATGAAGGCCACAGGGTTGTGGACGGGGAAGAAGAACAGGATGCCGAACACGATGGCGGCAAAGCCAGCGCCCATGCAGCACCACTCCTTCTTGCCGAACTTGTTGGCCAGAGGCTGGGTGATGGCAAAGGACAGCACAGCGTACAGCACGCTCAGCATACCGGAGACAGCCTGAATTTTAACGTTGCCGAAGAAGTCCTTATACAGGTAGGTGTTCAGACCGTTGACCACGGAAGCACCGATCATGCCGGTCAGGCTGAAGAACATAACGCCCAGCAGAGCCTTATTGTGAGAGATCTCCTTGAGCACATGCAGGTAGTTCAGCTTTTCGCCCTGCGGACGCTCGGGCACTTCCACGCGCTCCTTGCACCACACGCAGGTGATCTGCAGGCACAGCAGGCCCAGCATAGCGCAGATGCAGGCCAGCATCAGGAAGCGGCCAGCCACGGGCTTGTTGTCCACATACAGGAACAGGGGGCCGATCATGACCATGACGGTCATGAAGATGGTGCCGCCAAGGCTGCGGTAGCGGGACAGTGCGGTGCGCTGGCTGACATCATCGGTCATCACGCTGGACAGGGTACCGAAGGGCACGTTGACGCAGGTGTACAGCGCCTCGTACAGAACGTAGGTGACGAACATGTAGGCCAGACGCAGGCCGTAGTTGATATTGCCTACATTGACAAAGCCAAGTATGCACAGCACTGCCATGGGGAAGGAGAAGGCGCGGATCCACGGGATGAACTTGCCGCCCTTGGTGGCCTTGCGGGAGTCCACCATGGCACCGATGATGGGGTCATTCACGGCGTCCCAGATCTTGGTGATCAGCAGCAGGATACCCACGTGGAAGGGGTTGACCTGCAGGATCAGGGTGTAGAAGATCGACAGATACATGGCGCGGTACTGCTCGGTGAAGCAGCAGCCCAGATCGCCCAGCGTATAGCCGATCTTGTCCTTCATGGAGAAGGGTCGGATGGTCTTTTTCTGGTCCATTGTGTTTTATCCTCCTTAAAAACAGTGAAACCACGAGACTTTTCGCACAAGTCTCTTTTCTACGTTTGCATTATACGTTAATTTTTCATCAATACATATCCAAAAAATGATTGAAAACTATCGCAAATTGATGTATTATGCAATTATAACAGTTGTACTTTTCTGTTGTGTACAACAATCTGTTACACATGACAGTTTCATGGAGGACTTTTTGGTGAATTATACAGCCAAGCGTTATCTTTTTGAGCAGAGCGCCGTCCGGGAATTTTATTCCGGCGCGTATTATGATTTGTTTCTGGTCATGCGGGGCAGCGGTGTGTTCCGGTGCAGCGAGGTGGTGCTGCCCGCACAGCAGCAGAATCTCATCATCTTCAAGCCCGGTCAGGGCGGCAGACTGGAATACGCCGGTGCTTACGGCCCGCTGGAACTTATTCGGGTGCAGCTGTCCCCCCAGACGCTGGCGCAGCTTTCGGACGCAGATACCGACCTTGAAAAAAGCTTCAACGTGGTGCCCTTCCGGCAGGTGGCTGTGCGCCCGGACAGCCAGATCTATATGCTGCTGAAAAACCTTGCCCGGAAGCTGCTGATGCTCCCGCAGGAGCGCACCCAGTTCGGTGCAGCGGTGTTCGAGCACGGTATTTTGCAAATGTTTGTGGTGCTGGCGCTGCGTGCCTGCATCCATGCGGAGTTCCACACCGCATTGGTCAGCCGCCACCACCTGATGCTGGACGAGGTGTTTTTGTTTATTCAGGCGCACCTTACCGAGGAACTGACGCTGGAGCGGCTGGAAAAGGAGTTTTTCGTCTCCCGGGAACATATTGCCCGGGAATTCAAACGCCAGACCGGGCAGACGGTGCACCGCTATATCGTAAAGGCGCGGTTAGACCGCTGCTGCACCCTCATCGAGCAGGGGCTGCCCATCACCGAGGTGTACAAGACCAGCGGCTTTGGCGGTTACAACCACTTTTTCCGCGCCTTCAAAAAGGAGTACGGCATGACCCCCAAGGAGTACTTCCACACCACCCGGCAGGACGCCCGGGGATGAATCCGGCAAAAGCAGCGCCGTCTGCGCCCGTCACATCGCCGTGCGGGCGGTGCGCACCAGATACTCCATGGCCTGCACCGGGTACTGCCCGGCGGCGGTCTCGCCGGTGAGCATCAGGCTGGATGCGCCGTCCAGTACGGCGTTGTAGATGTCGTTCACCTCGGCGCGGGTGGGCACCGCCCGGGTGTGCATACTGTCCAGCATCTGGGTCACCACCATAAAGGGCACCCCGGCTGCCCGGCAGGCGGCAGAAAGCTGTTTCTGGCAGCGGGGCAGCTCCCACAGGGGCATCGCGTTGCCAAGGTCGCCCCGGGCAATGACCACCTCGTCCACCAGCGGCAAAAACTCCGGCAGCGCCTGCACGCCCGCAAGGTTTTCAATTTTGGCAAGGATTTTCAGCTGCGGCGCACCGGCCTCTGCCAGCGCCTGCCGCAGGCTGCGGATATCCTCAGCGCCGCGCACAAAGGGCAGCATGACCCCGGTGACGCCGCAACCGGCGGCGATGGCAAGGTTCTCCTTGTCCTCGGCGGTCAGGGTGGGCATCTGGATATCCGCCCCCGGTGCGGCCAGACTTTTGCGGCTTTGTAGCACCCCGCCCCGCACTACGGTGCACACGAGTGCTTCCGGCTCTGCGGTATCCACCCGTGCCAGCAGCTTGCCGTCATCCAGCAGCAGCTCCTGCCCGGGCTGCACGCTGTGCACCAGCGCGGCAGGGCAGGGGATGCCCTGCGCGCCCAAACGCACGGTCTGCCCGGCGGTCAGGGACAGCGGCTGCGGCAGACGTCCAATGCGCAGTTCCGGCCCCTGCAGGTCGATGAGCAGCTTTTTGACCCCGGCTTTGCGCAGCAGCGCCAGCCAGTCCTTGTGCACTGCCAGTGGGCCATGAGAAAGGTTCATGCGGATGCCGGTCATGCCGGCTTCCACCATCTGCTGCAAAAGCTTTACATCGGCACAGGCAGGGCCGATGGTTCCGTAAAAATCCATAATTCCTCCTGCAATTCGCGTTTTCTTTTTATTGTAGCATAACCGTGCAGCAAAAGATAGCCCGGCGGCGCATAAAAAAACACCGGAAGCTGATGCAAAGCCTCCGGTGTCTTTTTATGTTGCCTTACGGGGTTACTGCGATACTTTGCACCGCCTGCGTTCAGTACAAAGCTTACAGCTCCCTCTATTTTTAAAGGTTGTACTTAGTTTACAGCATTTCGGGCAGTTCGTCAAGGGCTTTTTCCAGCTTTTGCCGGGAAAAACTGGAATATCACAACATTATCACAACTGCAGCTGGTGGTAGCACGCGCCCTCCATGGTCTTCCAACAGGCGGTGCTTCCCTCCAAGGTCATGTAGCTGTGGGCGGTGTTTTCCTTGGGAATGCTCACGGAGCCGGGGTTTAAGTAAAGGTTCCTCTGCCCGAAGTTTGTCCATGCGGGCACATGGGTGTGACCGTGGAGCAAAATATCCCCCGGGGCAAGGGGCGGCAGATGGTTCAGGTTGAACACATGGCCGTGGGTGACGTAGACCAGCCGCTGCCCCACCGGCAGCACGGCGTAATCCGCCAGCACCGGGAAATTGAGCACCATCTGGTCTACATCGGCGTCGCAGTTGCCCCGCACGCACAGCAGCTTGGGCGCAAGGCTGTTCAGCAGCGGAATCACCTTTTTGGGGGCGTAATCCCGGGGCAGGTCGTTGCGGGGGCCGTGGTAGAGCAGGTCTCCCAAGAACAGCAGGCGGTCGGCCTGCTCCCGTTCAAAGGCCTGCTGCAGCTGCTGCGCATAATAATAGGAGCCGTGCAGGTCTGATGCGATCATCCATTTCATATACAATGCCCTCCCTCAGAGCCGGTTTGCCTTATTGTAGCGCCTGCTGTAAAAATGGTCAAGTAATTACAAAAGTCATACTTTTGCACCAAAACCCCTTGACACGCCGCTGAGGATGTGGTATTCTGCTAGGGTTGCAACCCGCAAATGCGCAGGCTGCATATCGCGGACAGCTGCCGCGATCATAAAAACCGTGTGGATTTTTACAGCAACATTGCTACTTTTCGCCACACAATGACCTTTAAAGGGTCATTGTGTGGCTTTTTTTGCGCCGGAAACCGGCTGCAAGCCGATGCTGTGCCCGCCACATTTTTGCTTTTTACGGATAGCAGGTGAAATTTTTTATGAACGAAACTTTTATGAAGGAGAAGCCGGTGCTGCCGCTGCTGCTCTCGATGGCGCTGCCCAACGTGCTCTCCATGCTGGTAAACAGCCTGTACAACATTGTGGACAGCCTGTTTGTGGCGCGCATCAGCGAGGACGCCATGACCGCGTTAAGTCTGGTGTTCCCCATCCAGAACTTTTCCAACGCCATTGCCATCGGCTTTGGCATCGGCATCAACGCCATGATCGCGCTGTATCTGGGCGCGGGCGACCGCGAAAAGGCCGAGACGGCCGCCACCCACGGCTTTGTGCTCAGCCTTGTGCACGGCGTGGTGATGATGGTGGTCAGCATCGCCATCATGCCCGGCTTTCTGCGCCGCTTTACGCAGGACGAGGCGCTGATCGCCGCCGGCATCACCTACTCCACCATCGTGTTCCTGTTTTTGGTCGTGAACATGGTCTCGCTGGCCTTTGAAAAGATCTTTCAGGCAGTGGGCCGCATGAAGGTGTCCATGGTCGCCTTGATCACCGGCTGCGTGTGCAATATTTTACTGGACCCTGTGCTCATTTTCGGCCTTGGGCCGGTGCCTGCCATGGGCATTGCGGGCGCGGCACTGGCCACCGGCATCGGTCAGGCGCTCAGCGTGGTAGTTTACCTTGTGGTCTATCTGCGCACCGAGCTGCCGGTGCGGC
>ENA-OPDA01000970-OPDA01000970.1-human-gut-metagenome-genome-assembly--contig:-NODE-970-length-19993-cov-4.212408_pt1 | contig 19993 bp, 19 predicted proteins | sample MGYA00241253_ERZ501486 | MGnify/ENA primary metagenome ERZ501486 (study PRJEB25962, sample SAMEA2042510) | human gut metagenome | biome: human gut; feature: human-associated habitat; material: faeces... | reverse complement strand
TCCTTCAGATTTGCCTTATTGATGGTCTTGATGTGCTTCATAACAAAAATCCTCCCTATCAAACATACTTACAGTTCTGCACTTGCTTTTCGCCTTAGAAACTGCATGAAATCCTCGGGACGATATCGTCCTAAGGGGATATGAACTATTATAACATAATCCCCCTTTGTTTTCAATAGCCTTTGCCGATTCGCAAAAAAATTTTACATATTGCACAATTGCACACAAGTTCTTTTGGTTACTTTCCTGCCAATTTTTCAGCAGCGTGGCACACGGCATTTGGTATTCACGCCGACCACACCACCAATACAGCTGCACAGAACCATAAAAATCAGCTTGGAAAATGTTCCGGCAGCCGCAAAACTTTGCAGCAGCAACAAGCCAATCAAAAACGTGACCAGATACATGGCGATGCCACAGGCAAGCCCAATCAGCAACCCTTTGCAGCGTCTGCGTTTTGCAGCAACAAAACCAGCAGTAAAACTGCCGGCACAGAGGGAAACACACCCCATTGCAGCAACCAGTTCTTCCGAAGCATCAATATTACTAATCAACAGGGAAAACAACAGCAACAGCAGCAACACCACTGCCAGCCCTGCAAGCACCGCAAGAATCGTACTCCAAATAGGGGACTGCCAGCAGGTTCGCCGGACAGGGCGTTTTTTACAGGGTGGCGGTGGCGGACAGGATGAACAGCGTTTTGGATGCATTGTAATCATGCCCCTCTCTCATCGGTGGAATTCCTGATGGATATGTATGCAAGCGGGTGGGAAATTATGCGTGGAAACGGTTGTTTCTACTTAATTCTATAAATTTTACGCTCCTCGTCCTTGACAATCACCATTTCTTCTGTGATTTGTTGGGCTCGTTTCAACTGTTCAACCTGCTTTCTCAAAAATTGCTGCTGTGTCCTTGTCAATGTGGTATTTCCCAAAAATAATTCTACATTTTCAATTACATCGCAAACCGTACAGAACAATTGAAAATAGGGTTTTTCATACGATTCCATCAGCATCCCCTCCTTTTCTCTTATTATAAAACAAATTGTTTTATTTGTCGATTTCCGCTCAGATTTTGTCGTATAATAACAGAAAAATGGAGGTGGATGATGCGATACCAACGAATCCGAGATTTGCGGGAAGACCATGATTTGTATCAAAAAGACCTTGCAGATTATCTGCACTGTTCTCAGGTTGCATATTCTTATTATGAATTAGATAAAAGGAGTATTCCATTAGAATTGCTAACTAAATTAGCTGATTTTTACGATACAAGTGTGGATTACCTACTATATAGAACTGACGAAGCACTCCCTTATCCTAAAATAATACAAAAAAATGCTTAAAATCTCCTATATTTATAGTTTCTTTTTACTCTATTCTGTGATATAATACTTGCATATTTACAGAGAAAGGAAGATTTTTCATGTCATATAATTATAAAGAAATAGAGAAAAAATGGCAAAATAAATGGGAAAAAGAAGGAACTTTTCACGCAGAAAATAATTCTTCTAAGAAAAAATGGTATGGTTTAATCGAATTTCCATATCCATCTGGACAAGGATTGCATGTTGGTCATCCAAGATCTTATACTGCAATGGATATTGTTGCAAGAAAAAGAAGAATGCAAGGCTATAATGTATTGTTTCCAATAGGATTTGACGCTTTTGGATTGCCTGCTGAAAACTTTGCAATTAAGAACCACATTCACCCAAAGATTGTTACAGAACAAAATATAGCAAACTTCACAAGACAATTGAAATCAATTGGTTTTTCTTTTGATTGGTCAAGAGTTATAAATACAACAGATCCAGAGTATTACAAATGGACTCAATGGATTTTTATTCAATTATATAAACATGGTTTAGCATATAAGGCTACTATGCCAATTAACTTCTGTACTGGCTGTAAGGTTGGTCTTTCTAACGAGGAAGTTGTAAATGGCGTTTGCGAGAGATGCGGTAGCCCAGTTGTTCAAAAGGAAAAGAGCCAATGGATGCTTAAGATTACAGATTATGCCCAAAGATTGATTGATGATTTAGACGATGTTGATTTTCTTGAGAAGATTAAAATTCAACAAAGAAACTGGATTGGAAGAAGCGAAGGCGCTGAGCTTGATTTTAGTATAGCTGATTCTGATGAAAAATTAAGAGTTTACACAACTAGACCAGATACTTTATTTGGTGCCACTTACATGGTTGTTGCTCCAGAGCATCATATTATTGAAAAGTTAAAAGATAAAATCACAAACTTAAATGAGATCAAGGCTTATCAAACAGCTGCAAGTTTAAAATCTGATTTTGAACGTTCTGAATTAAATAAAGATAAAACAGGTGTTGAAATTAAAGGAATTAAAGCTATAAATCCTGCGACAGGAAAAGAAATTCCTATCTGGGTTTCAGATTATGTTTTAATTACTTATGGTACTGGTGCAATTATGGCTGTTCCAGCACATGATGAAAGAGACTATGCTTTTGCTACAAAATTTGGGCTAGACATTGTTCCTGTAATTGAAGGCGGAGATGTTTCTAAAGAAGCTTATTCTGGTGACGGAATTCATATTAATTCAGATTTCTTAAATGGAATGAACAAGCAAGATGCAATTGCCAAGATGATTTCATGGATTGAAGAAAAAGGAATCGGAACAAAGAAAGTTAACTACAAATTACGTGATTGGGTATTCTCTCGTCAACGTTATTGGGGCGAACCAATTCCAATGGTTCACTGTGATAAATGTGGTTGGGTTCCAGTTCCCGAAGACCAATTGCCACTTGTTTTACCAGATGTAAAAGATTATGAGCCCGGCGAAAACGGTGAATCTCCACTTGCAAAGCATACAGAATGGACTGAAACTAAATGTCCTCACTGTGGTGGTCATGCAACAAGAGAAACAGATACAATGCCACAATGGGCTGGTTCATCTTGGTATTTCTTAAGATACATGGACCCACACAATGACAAGGCTTTGGCTTCTAAAGAAGCATTAGAGTACTGGTCTCCTGTTGATTGGTATAACGGTGGAATGGAGCATACTACCCTACACTTGTTGTATTCAAGATTCTGGCACAAGTTCTTATATGATATTGGAGTTGTTCCAACAAAAGAACCATATGCAAAACGTACTTCTCATGGAATGATTTTAGGATCTAACGGAGAAAAAATGAGCAAATCTAAAGGAAATGTTGTAAATCCTGATGATGTTGTAAATGAATATGGTGCAGATACATTACGTGTATACGAAATGTTCATGGGTCCATTCGACCAAACTGCTCCATGGTCTGTTGATAGCATTCGTGGATGTAGTAAATTCCTAGACAGGGTTTGGAACATGCAAGAAATTTTAGTTGATGACGGAACAAGCGAATATTCAAAACAATTTGAAAAAATGATGCATCAAGCAATAAAGAAAGTTTCTAGTGATATTGAAGAAATGAAATTTAACACTTCTGTATCAACATTTATGACAATGGTAAACGAATTCTACAAGGCAAAGAAAATAAATAAAGCAGAATTTAGAACATTTTTACAATTATTAAATCCATTTGCTCCTCATATTACAGAGGAATTAAATGAAAAACTTGGATTTACACAAACTTTAGCCGAGACTCCATGGCCTACATTTGATGAAGAAAAGACTAAAGAAGATGTAATAAACTTACCAATACAAATAAATGGAAAATTAAGAGCAAACATTGATATAGCAGTAAATTCAGACGAGGAAACTATAAAAAATGCTGTACATGAGGCAATAAAAGACAAATTAGACGGAAAAACAATAGTAAAAGAAATATATGTAAAAAATAGAATTTACAATGTTGTTGTAAAATAAATTTTAAAAATCGCTCAAAAATGTTCGCCCAATAGGGACGCTCCTTTTTGGGCGAACATTTTGGTTTTGTAATATTTTTGAAATATTTTTTTAATTTATTTGTTACACATTATAGCCATTTATGTAGTATAATGTGTGTATCTGTACAAATGATAATTTAACTAAAAAACGTTAAGCCTTTCATATGTACATTTTAGCAAACCTAGAAAGGAAAGGTTCTTTTAATGAGTATTGAATCAGATTTAAAGAAAGACGGAATTACGGTTATTGAACCGCTTGATACAACTACAGTTAATGTTATTGCCAAGAATGTAAGCAAGAAAATTGTTGCTGCATTTTCTAATTTTGGCTTTGATTTTGATACCCTTTATGAGAGATTTTCGAAGTTGCCCATGTACATAGCAGATATGCCTGAGGGAATGTCTGAAGCAAGCTATTTTTACAAAAATTCTGCCATATATTTTAGAGATGGTATTGGTCTTGCCGATTTAGAAAAATTTTCTGTTCATGAATTAATTCATAATTTTCAAGAACAGAAAAATGAAAAAGGCGATTTAACAAGACTTGGACTTTGTACTTTTAAAGGGTCTAAGCCAACAGGAATGGCTTTAAATGAAGCAGCTGTTCAGCTACTTGCTTCTAATATTTTAGAAAACACTTTCGAAACAGCAACATATTATGATATAACATTTTCAACAGTCAGTCCAAATTGCTATCCACTATTATGTAATTTAATTTATCAAATGGCTTATGTTACTGGTGAAGAAGTCTTGTTTGAAAGTACATTTAATAGTAATGACCATTTTAAAAATAAATTTACAGCTCTATGTGGAGAAAATGTGTATAATCAGATTTCAAATTATTTTGATAAAATTCTAGAAACAGAAGAAAAAATAATAAAAATTTCTAATAAGATTCAAAAGAATGAGTTATCTACTGCCAAAGTAGATTCATTATATAAGAAATCTGATGAATTAAAGAAGCAATTGAAAAGTGCTTATTTTTCTACACAAGAATTAATTATAAATTCGTATTTTACAAATTCTTTAAAAACACTTATTACTTCTGATGATGTAGATATATTTAGAAAAAAATTGTACAGTTTTCAAGACATAATTGGAACTACAACTAATTACTTTTTCTTTAATAACTACTATATTCAAATGATGGAAAAATTAGATAGCAGATATGATTCATTGTCTGATTATTTAGATGATGATAATACTTATTTGATTCCTAAAAAGGAAAATAAATTTACTAAAATTATAAATTACATAAAGAAATTAATTTGGAAAAAAGAATCAGTTCGTTAATATTCGGACAAAATAATACTTATTCCTCTTAATTAATATAAAAAATACCGAAGCAAATTTACGCTATATTTACAGCATTGATTTACTTCGGTTTTTATTACCCTTAAAAGGGTTACTTAGTGAACCACTGGTTCAGAGTCTCGCAGAACTGCAGCAGTTTCCCATAAGGAACGACAAAAACCATGCTATTATCAGGATTGATTTCTTCATTATCCTTCTGGAATGCAAGAGCCACTCCGTAGGAGTCCATTGCATAGTTGTAGTCGCCGATGAAAGCCAGACGAGCTTTATAGCCCTCGTTGATGTATTTCAGAACAGCCTCTTTTGCTTCCTTGTTCGAACCCTCGTCTTCCCGCACATCAAATGTCATTCTGACAAGTCTTTTCGAGTACGGATCTAAAATCCACCGCAACCGATTGCAAATTCTGGATGCTCTCATTGCATCTTTCATGCCACACTCTTCGTATTCCTTGGCAATGTTCTCATCAGCTTTTTGCTTCATGCAGAATTTAGCAATTTCTCTGTACTTCTTTTCATTGTTCATTGTTGTTTCCCTTTCTTTGTCATATAAGGTAATTTTTCAAATAGCACATAAAATGTGCACGTACAATAATATATTTTACACTATTTTACATAATATTACAAGTTATTTTTAAAATTTTTTCTGCAGCATCTCTTCCACTCCTTGCAGCCCATGCAACTGTTGCTTTCTGTCCTACTATGTCTCCACCAGCAAACACTTTACTAATTGAAGTTTGCATATTTTCATCTATTTTTATATAACCATATTCATTTCTTTCAAATTTTTCTATGATATTATTCTCTGGTTTTGAGCCTGTTGCCATTACAACATAATCCATGTCTAAAATAAAATTGCTTCCTTCTATATTTACTGGTGATAGTCTATTTTCTCCTTCTTTTTTTACCAATTCTGTTTTTATACATTCTAGCTTTTCTACTTTTTCTTTTCCCAATATTTTAACTATATTAGTCTGAAATAAAAACTCTATTCCTTCTTTTTTTGCATCTGCAATTTCTTTTTTCTCTGCAGGCATTTGCTCTTCAGCTCTTCTATAAATTACATAAACTTCACTTGCCCCAAGTTTTTTTATTGTTCTAGCAGAATCCATTGCAACATTACCACCACCGATTATAGCAACCTTTTTTCCATTATAATCTGGGTGTTTATTATATTCTAATAGATAATTTCCTCCATAAACACCCTCTAAACCTTCACCTTCTATATTCATCTTAGATGGAATATTAGCTCCAATAGCAACAAATACAGCATCATATTTTTGTGCTAAATTTTCTATCGCAAAATCTCTTCCCAACTCTTGATTTAGCTTTACTTCTACTCCTAAATCCAATATTTTTTCTATTGTTTTTTCTACTACTTCTCTAGGCAATCTAAACTCTGGAATTCCGTGTGTTAGTAAGCCTCCTAGCTTATCGTGTTTTTCGTATATTGTAACTTTTACACCTTTTCTTGCTAAAAATGCTGCACATGTAAGCCCTGCTGGTCCACTTCCTATTACAGCAACGCTTTTATCTTTTGCTCTTTCGTCCACTTCTATTGATAATTCGTAATTATTTTCAATACTTAAATCTCCAATATATGCTTCCATCGCACCTATTGAAACAGGCTCTCCCTTTATTCCACGAATACAATTTCCCTCACATTGCTTTTCGTGTGGACATATTCTTCCACATATTGCTGGAAGTACAGTAGTATTACACAATATTTCATATGCTTTTTTACTATCGACCTCATGTATAAATTCCGGAATGCAATTACCTAGTGGGCAACCTTTTATTCTACACTGACTATTTTTACAATTCAAACAATAACTTCTTATCTCTTCAATTTTTCTCATGATTATACCTTTCATTTTAAATTTCAATTTTCATCTCATCAGCCTTCTGTTTTACTAACTTTAAGTCTTTCCAGAAGTCTATTTTTTTATTTTCATCACGAAGTAATGCAGCCGGATGCCAAGTTGGCATGTAAAGTATTTCTTTCTTTTCTACCCATTTTCCTCTTGAAGCTGTTATTCCATACTCTTCTCCGAGTATGTTTTTTAATGCTGTACTTCCTAGTAACACTATTATTTTAGGTTTTACCAATATTACTTGATTTCTTAAATAATTAAGGCAAGACTGTGCCTCATCAGCCTCAGGTGTTCTATTTTGAGGTGGTCTACATTTTACAATGTTTGCAATGTATACCTTGTCTCTATGTATTTCTAATGCTTGAAAAGCCTTGTCCATAAGCTGTCCTGCTTTACCAACAAATGGCTCTCCAAGCCTATCCTCGTCTGCACCAGGACCTTCTCCTATAAACATTACATCAGCATTTTTGTTGCCTACGCCAAAGACAATATTTGTTCTGTTTGTGCATAATTTACATTTTTTACAGTCTTTAATCGATTGCTCCAAATTTTCCCAATTATCATACATAATTTATCACCAATTTTATTTTCCTTCATCAACACATTTTTCTACTAACTTAATTTTTATTTTCTCATTTGTATTAATTTCTGCTTTTGTTCCAATTGGTATTATTATTTTTTTGTCAATATGACCAAAGTTATCTGATTTTATTATTGGAAATTTATATTCATCTCCAATAGCATTTTTTATTATTTTTTCAATACTAACTTTAGATGGATGCTCATAATTTCCAATCCATAGTCCTGCAATTCTGTCAAATATTCCATTTTGTTTTAAATAATATATATTGCTATTTACCATTTCTGGTGCAGCTTCAAACCCAAGCTCCTCTAAGAACAAAATTTTATCCTGTACATTTACTGCATATTTTCCACAAACTAATTTTGTAAATAGTGATAAATTTCCTCCAACAAGTTCTCCTGTAGCCTGTCCTGCTTGTATAGTTGTGTATTCGTCTTCTGGTTCTCCCATTATTAAACTTTCTGTATTCTCTACAAAAGTTTTTATGAATTGCTTATAGGCATAGCCTGTTTCCCATGATGTTAACGACTTAAACGTTGGCCCATGATACGTTACAAGCCCAGTCTTTTCGTGTATTGCATTTAGAATGCTGGTGTTATCACTAAAACCGCAAATTATCTTTGGGTGTTTTTTTATCATTTCATAATCTATATAATCTAGAATTGTGTTGGAATCTTCACCACCTTTTACACACATTATGGCCTTTACCTCATCGTCTTTAAAAGCCCAGTTAATGTCTGTAGCTCTTTTTTCTGGTGATGTTCCATAGCCGAGAGTATCTTCAAATACGTATTTGCCGAATTTCACTTTAAATCCAGAAGCCTCCATTAATGCAATGGAAGCATTTATATACTCTAAATCGTCTTTTTCTATATAGTTTGATGGAGCAATTACTCCTATAGTATCACCTTTTTTTAATTTACTAGGTATCATAAATTTTTCTCCTTCATTCCTAAAATGGCAATATTTCTGCCAGCCCTATCCTTTTGTGCTCTATATGAATGCATTACATTAGAATTACATACTGTACAAATTTTACTTTCTATTATGTTTGTAGGTTGTAATCCACATTCTTCTAGCATTAATCTATTTATTAAAGTTGTATCTATATGATATTTATTTTCTCGTTTTTCTATTATATCACAATTTCTATTTAGATAACTGAATGCTTGTTCAAAAATATTCTTTACATCTTCATCTACCTCAAAATGACATTTTCCAATACATGGACCGATACATGCAATAATATCTTCTGGTTTAGAGCCATAGTCACTTATCATTTTTTGCACGGTTTTCTGACCTATTTTCTGAGCTGTTCCACGCCACCCAGAATGAATATTTCCAATTATACTTTTTACTGGGTCATATAATAAAATTGGTGTACAATCTGCAAATGATAATACTAAGTCTGTATCTGGCTTACTTGTAAGCAAACCGTCCACATTTTCTAAGTACTCTTTTGATGTTTTTTGATAATTGTTATCCACATTTTTTATACAATCTGTGTGTGTTTGGTGCGGTTTTACTACATTTTCTCTATTTATTTCTAGTGCATCACAAAGCATATTATAGCTATGCTCTGTGACACTCTTTTCAGCCTTACCATTAAAATCAATTCCGTACACACCTAGCGTATATGCATGTACTAAATTTTTGAATTCTAACAATCTTCTAAATTGCAAATATTCAATTCCATCTTTTTTTACATGAACCATATTCTCATTAGATAAATCCATATAACCTCCATTTCTTTATGTTCCACATTAGTTTATGAAGAATTAAATTTTGACAAGGAAGATGAGTTTAAAAGGTAAGGGTGCATACTTGCTGTATGTAACCGCGTTTTAAACGAAATCTGACACAGCCAAAATTTTAATTATTCTTAAACCACCTTATTTTTAATCATTTCTAAAACCGCATCTTTATTCAATTTTGAAATATATTTATATTCATTGTTTTTTGTATTTTCATCAAACCTGCATATAGACTTGTATTTACAATACTCACATGGTGTTTTTTTTGTACTTGCATTATAATATGGTTTTACTTCTATATTGCCTTGTAAAATTTCTTCTGATATTTGTTTTATTATTTTTTCCATGTATTTTTGCAAATAAACAAATTGCTCTTTTGTTACAGCACTCGTGCCTCTATCGCTTATCTCTCCGTCTTTTTTTATTGTCGCCGGAATTATTTTGCTTATACCTTTCGGCTCATTTTCTATATTTGTGTCCATCTTTTTGATTATATTCACATCAGCTAAAATTAAGCCTTTCATCTTGAACTCTTGCCTAATTTTCTCTTCTACTTCTTCATCAGTCAAGTTCTTATCAGTTCCGATTGTAGGATTTATTAAATTAAAATACAATACCCCAGCAGGTATAAAATCTTCTACCTTGCAAGTCTCGTTTAAATATGTTAAAAGCTGTAACTGAAGTCCATAAAACACTTGATTTAAATCGATATTTTTTACAGAAGATTTGTAGTCTATTATTCTTACATATGTTCCATCTGGATTTTTCATTATATCTACTCTGTCTATTTTCCCTGTAATCTCTACCTTTTTTCCATCTTCGGTTATAACAGTAATTGGTTTATACTGACCGTCCCCGCCGAATTCTAATTCATGCCCGAATACTTCAAACTCGCTTTGTTTTAAACTTTGCACAATATATTTTACAGACATAGTAACAACTTTTTGTAACCTATTGCTTAACACTTTATATTTTGATGTTGTTGTAAATATGTAATTTCTGTCTAATTTTAGCTTTTCGCTTACTATTTCTGCTACAATTTTTTCTAGTTCTTCGTCTGTAATTTCTTTTAAATTAATATTTCTTTCTTCTATTATTCCGAAAAAGTTGTCTATTACATCGTGCATAAATGAGCCTGTATCAACTGCTTCAACATTAAATGTTTCTTTATCATTCAGTTTTAATCCATATTTTAAATAATACGAAAATGGGCAACCGCTGTATTGCTCCAATTTTGATACACTAGTTTTTAATGTACTTCCATACATTTTTTCTACATTTTCTTTTTTAATTTTCTCTGCTGTATTTGTGTAATTCAAAGCTTTTATCGCAGATGCAAGCTTTTCATGCCACTCTTCACTTTCATTATATAAATTATAAGCGTCAAACCATTTTTGTGCAATTTCTTCTCCGTCCCTAAATTGTCTCAAGTTTATTAATAATTCTTTGAAAGTATTTTCTTTTGTGGAAATTTCGGATTTTCTGTATATTACATCACTCGTTTCTTTTAAGCCTTCGAATATTTTCTTTATTCTAGAAACTAAAACTGATGGTCTTAAAGATTTTCCTTCCATGTCTGATGATGAATATGACAAAAATATTCTTTCTTCTGCTGTTGTAAAAGCCTTATAAATGTTGAAGTTATCTTCATAAATTCTGTCTATTGTGCCTTTTGCAAGCTCTACTCCGTTTTGCTTAATCTTTTCTCTATCATCATCATTTAAAAAGCCTTCGGCCTTATTGATTGAAGGAAACATTCCATCATTTAGTCCAATTATAAACACAGCCTTAATCTTATGACTTCTAGACCTGTCTACGTCTCCAACAGTAACTTCGTCTTGTGCCATTGGAATAGTTCCAAGTTTGCTTTCTCCAAGACCAGTTTTTAATATCTGCATATAGCTTTCAAAAGTGATGTTCTCATCTCCAAATACAAGTACAATCTCGTCTAATACCTGCATTACAATTTTCCAGCTAGTCTCATATTCTGCTGCAATATCAACCTTTTGCATATCATTTAAATCTTTTATTTTATTTTCTAGAACTTTGTCTATATTATTCTTGATTAAAAAATTATATAAATTTTCTGAAATCTGTTTTGCAGTCTTGTTTCCAGATAAATTATTTTTTAGCTCTACTAATGGTGTTACAATTTCTCTTCTAAGCTCATTTATATGGTCGATTGTTGCCTTACCAGTGCTATCTTCATCATGGAAATTCCAGTCAGCCTTGTACCATTTACTGCCTTTTATCTCCCATTTTAAAGCGTAATTTTCAAGAAGGTAAATATCACTCGGAGTAATATTTAGAAATCCACATTTAATATAATTAAATACACTATCATATGACCAATTTCTTGCAAATATATCTAATATTGAAATAAGATATTTTACAAGAATATTCTGGCTCAAATCTCTCTTTTCGTCTATGAAAACTGGAATATCGTATTCCTTAAAAATAGCCTTGCACAAATTCGAATAAACATCTATGTTTTTTGTGATTACAGAAATATCTCTGTATCTAAACTTTTTACTTCTTACAAGCTCTAAAATTCTTCTTGCAACTTCTTCAATTTCTGAATACTGGTTATTTGCCAAAAACAAGCTTAAATTTTCTACACTTCCATCATATTTTTTATATGGAAAATTATATAAATTTCTTTCAATATGATTTAGCTCTTTAGATTTAAATCTATAAATCTTCTCTAAAAATACTGGCTCTTCCACAGCCGTCTTTGTTTCTTTTACAATTCTTAATATTTTTTCAATTGTTTCTTTATTGCTGAAAAAAATATCATTACTTGCTTCATCAATTTTCTCCATAGAATTACTCGTTACTGTAATTGTAACCTTGCTTGCTTGTTTCAAAAGCTTAGCAATTATAGCATATTCTTGCTTAGTAAATCCTACAAACTCATCTATATAAATCTCTGTATTCTTGAACATATCAGTAGCATCAAGCTGGTTTTCCAATATTGTTAAAGCATCATTTTCATCAACATAATTATTTACAATCTTCTCTTGAAACTTACTATAAACAGTATAAATATCTTGCAACTTGTTTTCCAAATATAAATCATTTTCTCCTACCTGTTCCATCAAAGTCTTAAGATTTTCTAATGTTACACCATGCTTCTTAAGCTCTGTAATCTGGGTCATAACCATATCTATATTGCTATCTGATTTTCCTAAAAATTTAAGATTATTCTTTTTATTCGAAAGAATGCTATAAATTAACATAGATTTTCCACAATTTGAAAGTACAGTTTTATTACTACCACCAACTTCACTAGAAACTCTGTGTGCCATTCTCGCAAAAGTAAGAACCTCGGCATTAATAACTGCCGAATTTTGTTCTTCATCCTCCAAAGACCTTAAAAGTTCCTTTTCTGCAGAAAACGAAAACTGTTCTGGTGTAATAATATACTTTTTTCTGCCATTATCTATGTTTTTACTTATCTCATTAAAAATATATTGCGTCTTTCCGCAACCACTTCTACCATATATAATTTGTAAACTCATACTATCTCATCCTTTTGGTGTATTTTATCATAATTATTATAATTAAGCTAGATTTTTGTAAAATAAAAACACTACTTTTTTGTAGTGTCTTGAAATTAATGTTGTGTTTCAACATATTTTTTAAATAGCTCTTCTAATAAAATAAAATTACAACTTCTCTCTAATATTCTTTGAGGCATATGATTTTTTCTATATAAATTTTGAAAATAATTAATCTTTTTAAATAATTCTGCCTTATGATTATTTAAAAATGTTAATTGTTCTTCTAACATCTTTTTATATTTTATATCTGTAACAGTAGGTAACACTTCTGTTAATTCTTCAATAGGCGTAGGAATCATATTGTTAATATTAATTACTCCCAAGTTTCCATCTTCAATTTTAAATATATCTATCGCTTTTGGATTAATTAGTTTGTGTTTTTCCTTAGGTGATGCTAATGGTGCAAAATAATTATAATTATTATATGTATATACTACACCTATATATGGTCTAGTAGAGTTTTTATTATATGCTACATTTTTATCATACTTTCTTAAGTAATTTATGTATTGTTCGCTTATATAATATATTTTTAAATTTTTCATAACATCCTCCTAAAATAAAATATGACAACCTTCTTAATAGATTGCCATATCTGCTTTTTTAAGTTCCTACTTTGGCAAGGATATTCCTACTTTTTTAAGTTCCTACTTTGGCAAGGATATTCCTACTTTTTTAAGTCCCTACTTTAGCAAGGGTATTCTTTCTTTTTATTAATGATAATTAATTATCATCACTAGTATATTTATTATACACCATAAATATACATTGTTCAAGGACTTTTTATAATTAAATTTAAAAAACCAGCCACTTATTTAAGCGACTGGTCTTCATTATTTTAGATTGTTCCCTTCTTTCTCATCTTTGCTTCATACATGTTGTGGTCTGCTTTTTTGATAACATCTCTTATGTCATCATATTCTGGATTAAACAATTCATGTCCAACTGAAATTGTCGGAAACAGATTTTCTCTGCTCTGGATTTTAGCCTTATTTTGCTCTGCTACAAAAACAGCATTCAATTTGTCAATATTTGCAGAACTATTCAAAACCACTGCAAATTCATCGCCACCAATTCTGTAGCATAAGCCACATTGGCCATACACACGTTGAATTATTTCTGCAACCTTTTGCAAACATTCATTGCCATACTGGTGCCCATAGTTATCATTAATCGACTTGAAATTGTCAACATCGAAAACCAATATCGTAGCAGCCATCGACAAATTTGTAGTGTAGTTAAAGAAGCTTCGTTGGTTCAGCAACTGAGTCAATCCGTCTATATGCTGAGTTAGCTCATTATAGTAAATGTACATAAAGGCAGATGCTACTGCAATCGTAATCCAGTCCAATCTAAGGTTTGGCAAAATTGATTGAATAATTATGCTACTTGCCATAAATCCCAAGATTAAAATTAAGACATAGGCATTTCGGTTTTGATATTTTTTGCTGAACATATATGCTTTTTGAAAATAAAATGTAATGCTAATCATATATACCAAAATATACAACCAATACATTTTTCCATGATGATACGTATACGATTCATCAATATAAAATATACATCCAAAGAAAACTGATATAATCTCAATTAAGATATGTGCACATGCAATAAATTTCATAATTTTTTTTTCGTTTTCACTTACAGAAAAAAATGCATTTGCACAAGTAATTGAAATGAATGGTGCAACCGAAAACTCAACAACCTTCACTATATAATGAAGAATTACTGTTTCTTCCGATTTGCCATCTACCAACACCCCAATAAGCTCTCCTATTGTCGCAAGCATTATACCTGCAAAAGTAAATATAAGTCCCCGTTTTGTTTCTTTTGCCATGTACCTGTTTCCAGATACTATTGCCATCATTATGGCCATTACCATTATTGTAAAAAACGTATTTCCTATATAATATTCATTCATTGTGGAATCCTTTCTTTTGTATTTGTTGCTAATCTAAAACAATGGTTTTAACATACCTCCTTATTGTAAAAGATATTTATTATAATTTTCACGCATCGCATTATACCATTTTTTTACAATTTTTCAAGTTTTTCGCTTTATTTATTATTAAAAAAATAATATCTGCACATATTCTTTTACTTTATATGCAGATACTTCCCTTTTTTCTCATCAAAATTATAATTATTTTTCAACGTTTTATCCTTATGAATTTTCTCTTTTCCAGTAGAATAAATACTGCTGTGCAATGCCTTCTAAATCTCCAAATTTTTCTTTTGCAAGCTGTTCTATTTCTTTTTTGTTTACTTTTGCCTCTACTGGATTATGTATGTACAAATCATTCATTACTCTACGTACCCAAACATCTATTGGGAATACGTCAAATCTCTTTAACGTTGAAAATAATAGTATGCAGTCTGCTACTTTTGGTCCAACGCCTGATAGAGTTAGAAGTTCGTTTCTAATATTCTTTGTACTTTTCTCTTGTTTTAACTTTTCTAAGTCAACCTCTCCATTCACAATTTTTCTAGTAGTTTCAAATATATATTTGTCTCTAAAGCCTAAGCCCAATGCTCTTAAATCTTCCATACTTGCCGTTGCTAACGCTTCTGGTGTTGGAAATGTGTAATACTCTTGTCCTCTAAACACTATACATGTTCCATACTTTTTTGACATTCTATCTATTATTCCTTTTATTCTTGGAATATTGTTGTTTGCAGATACTATGAAAGAAATTATCATTTCCCATAAATCTTGGTTTAATATACGGATCCCTTCTCCATATTTAATGCTTTCTTTCATGTATTCGTCTATGTTTGCAAGTTTTTCCTTTATTGCTTCGTAGTCTCTATCTAAATCGAAATATTTTCTGCAAACTTCCTTAATGTCTCCATCGCAAATTCCTGTTATTATTATTTTTCCCTCAGGCTCTTGCTTTACATTTAATACATTCTTTCCAAATATTCCTGTGTAGCTTCCGTCTTCTTGCACATTCCATCTGAAACATTGTCCGCACTCAAAAATATCTCTGGCATTAAAAGATTTATAATTTTCTATTGCATATGTTTGTTCCATTTTTTCTCCTTTTAAATTATTATTATTCTATGTTTATTAAAGCATTTTCTTTTAGATTTTTCAATATCTCTAGCATTTTTTCTTTTTCAATTGCAACACATCCGGCTGTTGGCGTTTGTACACTGCAGTGTAAGAAAATTGCACTTCCATTTCCCGGTACATTCTCTGGATTTGTTTTTATTTCCATTGCATATTCATACTGTCTCGGATAATCACTTAAATGTTCTGCACTTTTCCAATCTTTTGATATCTTTTGTATATCAACTAACTGATTGTAATATCTAGAATTTACATCATCTACCCAATATAAATCTTTGTTTATTTGTATATATGGTATTTTAAGTTCTTTTTGAATATCATGCATCCCAAATACTATTCCTAAATTAAACGTGCCTATTGGAGTCTTTAAGTCCCCTTCTTTTTTATTAATAGTAACACCATTTCTGCCTAAAAAAGCCTCTATTTCAAATATTTTTTTATCATCATCAATAAATTCTAAAATTCCTTTTGAACCTTCTACTACTTTAACTTTTATTAATTGCATGTTTTACCTCCTTTTCATTGCGTTTTAGTATCATATCTTGCTTCCTAGTTTTTATTTAAATCCTTTCCCGAGTACTTCTCTTGCATTCAATATTATTATGAATGCGTCATTATCAATCTTTTTTGCAATGTTTTGCATCGCATAGGCTTCCGTCCTAGAACCTACACATAGCAAGGTCATACGTTTCTCGTTTGTGTACATTCCTTTTGAATATAAAGCTGTGCTTCCTCTGTCTATTGTCTTTCCTATGGTTTCGGCAATTTCTTGATAATGCGGAGATATTATTAGCAAAGCTTTCGTAAAGTTTATTCCTTCGAAAATTAAGTCTATCATCTTTCCCATTAAGAATATTGCGATTGCAGAATATAGGCCGATTTCGATTGTTTTGAAAAATAATACATTTGCAGTTATTATTATTACATCTATAAATAATATTAAGTTGCTGCTCCTATACTGCGGTTTGTATGCTCGTATTACATATGACAATAAATCTGAACCACCTGTTGAGGAATTGAATTTTAATATTACAGCGGTCCCAACTCCCATTAGAATTCCCCCATAGATACATGCTAAAAATTTATCCTGTGTTAGTGGATTTATTTGGTCTAGGATATCTACAAATACCGAAAATAGCACTGTTCCATAAATAGAACGTATAAATAACTGCTTCCCCACTTTAAAATATGCAATCAGGAGCAATGGTATGTTCAATATTAGCATTATTGTTCCCATGGGATAATTTGTTAAATAGTAGACTATTATCGCAATTCCAGAGAATCCACCTGTAGATAGCTCATTTGGTAGTAAAAATTGCGACACTCCAACTGCCATTACTAAGCATCCCAATGCAATGTATATATATTCTTTTATCAATTTCTTTACACATCTTTTATTTAACTCACAAATATTTTCTATATTTTTTCTAATCTTCTTTTGTTTTCTTGTTTTTTTCTCTTCCATAAAAATCACCTATATTAGCATTATTGGCAAATATAGGCAATTTTATACTTTTATGCAGTTTCTAAAACATTTATTTTGAATTTCCCTGGTTTTATTTTGTTGTTACACTTTACTGTTGTTATTACAGCATATGTATCTTTCAATTTATTTATGTTCTCTTTCTTATGACCAATTATATTGTTTAGATCTTTAGAGTTTGCTTCTATCTCAACTCTAATTACCTTTGCATTTATGTGCTTTATGTCGTCAACAATCTTGTCATACCAAATTGCATCTTCCACAAGCTGACCAAATGCTGGATGATATGGTCCTGAAATAACTTCACTATCTTTATTAGTAGAGTCTGTAATTGTATCTGTATTTTGCAACCCAACTCTTATTACTTGAATGTGTTTTTTATTAAACATTTTTAGTATTTCTTTGCTTCGCTCTACGGCTTGTCCAACAGTTAGCGGAGTAAATTCGCCTTTGTTAAATTCTTGTTCAAGTTCAGTTCCTTTTATTACAAGTACAGGGTAAATTCTAACCATCTTAGGCTTTAACTTTATGCAATCCTTCGCAGTTTGAATATCATCTTTTTCGCTACTTTCTGGAAGCCCAACCATCATCTGATGTCCAAGATTAAATCCATACCAACGAATTAATTTTGATGCTTTAATAACGTCTTCGAAGCTATGCCCTCTCTTGCATCTTGCCAAAATATAGTTGTTTGAAGATTGAACACCAAGTTCTATAGTCTTTACGTGGTATTTCTTTAGCATTTTTAGAATTGGCTTATCTATTGCATCGGGTCTTGTTGATAGACGAATACTGTTTACTTTTTTGCTTTTTATATATGGCTGAACCGCTTGCAATAGTTCTTCTTGTTTTTCAACTTCTATTGCAGTAAAGCTTCCTCCAAAAAAGGCAACTTCGACATAGTTCTTGTCAGTCTTAAAATTACTTAAATAGTAATCAATAGTCTTTCTAACATCATCTGCTGTTACTTGCTTTTTCTCTCCGCTAATGGTTCTTTGGTTACAAAAAGTACAACATTTTTTACATCCCCAATGTGGTACAAATATTGGAATGATATACTCTTTTTTCAATATTATTTACCTCCGTCCACATAATTCATATTTTTATAAATTCTTTAGTGCCTTATCTGCAGCATTCATTTCAGCCTGTTTCTTTGTTTTTCCTTCTCCTGTTGCCAACACTTTGCCATTCAATTTTACTTCTGCAGTGAAAGTTTTGTCATGGTCTGGTCCTGTTTCTTTAATAATTTCGTATTTAATATCAACAGTTCCGTGTACTTGAAGTTTTTCTTGTAATACGGTCTTGTGGTCTTTTATTCCAACATTTTTGCTTGCAATTTTTATCTCTTCTTTCAAGTTTTCTATTATAAACTTTTCGGCTTGCTCTAAACCAGAATCAAAGTACATTGCAGCTATAACAGCCTCTACACTATCAGCCATTATTGCTACTTTTTTATTTCCTTGATGCATCTGTTCACTTTTTCCAACGTACAAGAAATCACTAAAATTATGCTTTTCTGCAATTTTGTAAAGGCTGTCCTCACATACAACCGTAGCCCTAACTTTAGTCATTTCTCCCTCTTTTAAATTAGGATAATTATTATAAATATACTTGCTTGATAAAAATTCTAATATACTATCTCCTAAAAATTCTAGTTTTTCATTACTATCTACATGTCTCTCATATGCATATGAAGTATGTGTAAATGCTGTTTTTAATAATTCTTTATTTTTCATAGAATTTTTTAATATGTATTCTGCTATTTCAGTTTCTTTATTAATTTGTTTTAAGTATGTTAGAAAATATGATGCATTTAAATAGAAAATTTGGAAAATAAATCTTGTTTTTTTGTATGTTTGAAAATTCTTTATTTTTCTTTTTTCAAATTAAAAACCAAACCTAATACTCCAAATAACATAATACCAATTGGTATTGCAATCGGAACAATAATCGTAGTAGGTTTTATGTCCCTGTTATTGGTATAAATATACGGATTCTCTGGATCAACCCATAATGTTATTTTTGTTCCTTCTGGTACAGGATCTGATGTTAGATTATGTATAGTTGTTTGTATTTTTTTATCTTCAACAACATACTCAACAACTTGATTATAACGATAACTTTGACCATAATCACTGTCAGATTTCAAATCTGATTTATTATCAATAACAATTGCTTCGACCTCTAACGTACATACCTCCGCACTCTGCTTTATTGAAGGTATACCAACCAGAAGTGTGAATACAAGCATTGCTATTCCACCTATCAAAAAAATAAAACTAACAATTATATTTTTTGAATTCATCTTTTTTTTCATGTTAACCACCATTTACTCTTTTTGAATTTACTGCATTTTACTCATAAAATACAAATTTTTCATTTGCAAATTCTATTTGAGTTTCATCTTACCTGTACGCAGTTGCTATTTTTCATTATTTGCCTTTTAAACTTATCCTTACTTTTCCACCTATTACCGCATCATCATACTGCTCTTGTGTTAAATA
>ENA-OPDA01000962-OPDA01000962.1-human-gut-metagenome-genome-assembly--contig:-NODE-962-length-20112-cov-2.233185_pt1 | contig 20112 bp, 9 predicted proteins | sample MGYA00241253_ERZ501486 | MGnify/ENA primary metagenome ERZ501486 (study PRJEB25962, sample SAMEA2042510) | human gut metagenome | biome: human gut; feature: human-associated habitat; material: faeces... | reverse complement strand
AGCAAAGTCAAAGATCCCGTAAACGACGGTTATATAGAATCCTTTACCCGCGAATGGGGAACTCCCCAAAAGCTGGGGTATGACGGAGACGGCGTTGCTGCCAAAACAATGAATACCCATATCCACGTATTAGAGGCATACACGGCTTTATATAAAGTATGGAAGGATAACGGCCTTCGCAAGCGCCTTGCAAAAGTAATAGACTTGATAACAACCAAGCTGTACAACCCACAAACACATCACCTGATATCATACTGTGATTCAAACTGGAACAATCTGGATGACATCGACTCTTACGGACATGATATCGAAACTTCTTGGCTGCTGACGGAAGCTGCAGAGACTCTGGGTAATCCGGAGGTCATCGGGAAATGCAGGAAGGTAGCGTTAGAACTTGCAGACGCTTCCTTGAAAGAGGGTATCAACCCGATGGGAGCCATGATGTACGAACGGCATAAGGACAAAATCAGGAGAGATGCTTCTTGGTGGTGCCAGGCGGAAACTGTGGTAGGCTGTATCAATGCTTGGCAACTGACCGGTGAGCAATCTTATCTGGAGAGTGCCGTCCGTACCTGGAACTTCATCAAGTCACGGATGATAGACAAAGAGCATGGCGAATGGTTCAGAACCGTACTGGAGGATGGAACTCCGCGCTACAAGGAACCTAAAGCAAGTATGTGGAACTGTCCTTATCATAACAGCCGTATGGGATTTGAGATTGTTGCAAGACTGAAATGATAAACTTCGGGTCATCCCTACGTGTAGGAGCCTTGAAAGGAGATATGGAGATTACTGGAAAAGAGAAACAAGTCCCTCCCGTTTTCCATCGCGAAAGGGGCATGCAGGCAGTGACGACTACACTGCGCGGTGTAAAATTACCTTATTGTCAGGCGAATAACTCTAAAATTATATGTATCTTGCCCCGTCAGGGGAAAGTTGCCGTAATATAATGATGGCGAGGTACGTGAATTTACTGTTGTTGATACTGTTACGGGTGATTGTGTGTTTATAGGTAGCCGGAAGGAATGGAGGTATAAAATGTGTTCTGTAGGCTATATAAATGTGTTTGAATATTTATTCGGCAACAATTTTACCCTTTCAAAGAAATATTTGGGACACTGCAGAGAATTGTAAATCTCTATATTTGCATTAATTGGATTCTATTTATTTCATAGTATATCAAAATGAAAAAAGTTCTATTTGCATTATGTGCGATTTTATGGTCAACAGTAGTGCTTGCCCAAGTACAGGCAAGAAGTAATGGTTTTGTCGTGACAGTTAAAGGGGTGGTTGTTAAGGTGGAGTTTTATACTCCCAATATTGTTAGAGTTTCGAAGACATTGGAGTCGGGCAATGTCAATCTGAGGAAAAGTCTGGCTGTGGTGCTTGAACCTACTCAGGTTGAAGTCAATGTTTCTCGGCAAAACGATATGGTAAAAGCTTCTTCTTCATTGTTGGAAGTTATTCTAGATTTAAATACGGGACGTGTCCAGTTCAGTAATCTGGATGGGAGTAAACTCTTGACCGAAAAAGACTACGGTGTCCAGTTGATGCCGTTGCAATATGTTCAGAGAATAAGGGAAAAGAAGGTGGAATCTCATGTTGCTGGTGAGGTTGTACCTACTCAAAGTGCTCCAGGACAAAATACTCCCGGTTTGGATAGAGGAAAGATGCGGACTATTGTTGAGAATACTTATGAAGTGTCGCAATCATTTATTTTGGACGAGGATGAGGTTATTTACGGACTGGGCCAACAGCAGACTGGCAAGATGAATCAGCGGAACCAGCGGTTGGTTCTTGAACAAAATAACATGCAGATTGCTGTACCTTATTTCGCGTCTGTCAAAGGTTATGGTCTTTATTGGGATAATTATTCGATTACGACATTTGATGATACGCCTATGGGGACATCATTTAGATCAGAAGCTGGTGAAGCGATAGACTATTATTTTCTTTATGGTGGAAACGGAGATGCTACTGTAGCACTTTTGCGACAGCTTTCGGGACAAGCTCCTATGGTACCTTTATGGACTTTGGGCTTTTGGCAGTGTAAGGAAAGATATAAGTCGCAAGATGAGGTGGTGGAGGTTGCTGAAAAATATCGTAAATTGGGCGTACCGCTTGATGGGATAATTCAGGATTGGCGTTATTGGGGAGAGGATAATTCCTCTTGGAATGCGATTCAGTTTCTCAATCCAAATTTTTCCAGACCTCAAGAGATGTTTTCCAGTTTAAGGAAGATGAATGTGAAAATGATGATTTCTGTATGGCCGAGTTTTGGAAATGGAACGGAAATTTTCAAGGAACTTGATAAAAAGGGGGCATTATATCCTATGGTTTCTTCGCCCCGTGAGGCAAGAGTCTATGACGCTTTTAATCCGGAAGCTCGTGGGATAGTATGGGATTATATGAACAGGTATATGTTCCAGCTTGGTATGTCGGCATGGTGGATGGATGCTACAGAACCGGAATTTTATGGTGCCAAACAGTCTGATTTCAATTTTCAGACGAAAGAAGGGGCTTTAAGAAATGTCCGTAATATTTATCCTCTGTACACTAGTAAGGCTATTTGGGATAATCAGCGTGCTACCACCTTGGATAAACGTGTATATATATTGACTCGTTCGGCCTATATAGGTTCGCAACGTTATGGTGCCGGTTCATGGAGCGGTGATATCCGTGCAAGTTTTGATGTTTTCAAGAAACAGATTCCGGCAGGTTTGAATTTTTCGATATGTGGCATTCCTTATTGGAATACCGATATTGGTGCATGGCATCCCTATGGCAATGTTTATAATACGGCACATAAGGACCCTGCTTACCAGCAGCTTTATGTGCGTTGGTTTCAGTTTGCTACATTTAATCCGATGATGCGCTCGCATGGTACAGGTTCACCCCGTGAAATTTATCAGTTTGGCGAACGTGGGTATTGGGCTTTTGATGTGCAGGAACAATACATTAAGTTACGTTATTCACTGCTCCCTTATCTTTACTCTACGGCTTGGCAAGTTACTAAAAATGGTTATTCGTATTTGCGCCAACTTTCTATGGAAGCTCCTCATGATACATCAACCTATCAGATTTCTGATGAATTTATGTTTGGAAGTGCTTTCTTGGTTGCACCGGTTGTTGAAGAAGATGCTGTTTCGCGTAGTGTCTATTTGCCCGATAATACTAAGTGGATTGACTTTTGGACAGGACAGATTCTGGATGGCGGGCAAGTAGTGGAACGTGCCACTCCTATAGAGATTATTCCGGTATATGTGAAGGCCGGCTCTATCGTACCTTTCACTACCAATGAGGTACAATATGCCACAGAACGGAAATGGGATAAACTTGAACTTCGTATTTATCCGGGTGATAATGGGGAGTTTGTACTGTATGAAGATGAGAATGATAATTACAATTATGAGTCGGGAGCCTACAGTGAAATTCCTATTACATGGGATAATGAAAAACGTATTTTGACTATAGGTGATCGGAAAGGCCGTTTTGCAGGTATGGTTAAGAATCGGAAATTCATTGTGAATATAGCAGGTAGTTCTTCTTCAAAAACAGTTTGTTATAATGGGCGGGAATTAAGGATTGAATTTTGAATCTATCGTTTTTGAGGGGTGTATATTTTGTGCAAATGTGTATTTGTTTTGTTGCTTTATTATGGAGAAATGAACTATGAAACAAAAGCAGGCATAAAAATACTATTTTTTCTCCCTTATGTTTAATCTATGCTAAATAGTTTTGTGAATGATATTTCATAGCTCTTTCTTGATGGAAAGAAGGGCTTTTGTTAAACCAAATTATTTAGTATTTATGAAAAATGTAAGGAAGTATTTAGGGCTTGTGTCCATGTCGTTGGTATGTGCCAGTCCTCTTGCGGCAATGGTTATACAACCGTTTGTAGGTGTTACCATTGTACAACAAAATGTCATTACAGTGAAAGGACAAGTGATGGATGAAAAAGGAGAGGCGATTATCGGTGCTAATGTCATTGTAGAGGGTACTGCCCAGGGAATGATTACTGATATGAATGGAAATTTTTCTTTTCAATGTCCTGTTGGGGCTATTCTAAAGGTTAGTTATATAGGCTATTTGTCACAAACAATTAAAGTCTCGGGAAATGCTGGTACATTGAAGGTCATTTTGAAAGAAGATGCAGAAACCTTGGACGAAGTGGTGGTTGTAGGTTATGGTATGGTTAAGAAGAGTGATCTTACAGGTTCGGTGGCTTCAGTGAATGTTGATGAGATGGCTAAGCGTAATCCGGTGAATATAGGCCAGGCATTGCAAGGTGCTGCTGCTGGAGTACAAGTCATGAGAAATGGCGGTGATCCTTCCGGAGAAACCACAATCCGGATTCGTGGTATCGGTACAGTCCAAGGTTCTGCCGATCCCCTTTATGTCATTGATGGTATTATCAGTAGTGCTTCTATGGTTAATCCTGCTGATATTGCTTCTATTGAAGTCTTGAAAGATGCCTCGGCAACTGCAATTTATGGTTCGCGTGCGGCAAATGGAGTGGTAATGATTACTACTAAACAAGGTGACAAGAACAAGAGTCGTATCAACTTTACTGCTAATTTATCGGTTCAGTCAGTAAACAATACGATAGATGTTGCTGATGCCGACTTGTTTACTTGGGGTGTTCGTCAGAGTAAAGCGGCGGATGGTAAGTCCTTGACCAATTTAGCTTGGGGAGAACAATATGCAGGGCAACTTCAAACTATAGATTGGCAGAAAGAAATGACACGGACTGCTTTGTCGCGTAATTATCGGTTGTCGGCCTCCGGAGGTAGTAGCACTTCCAACTATATGGCTTCCATAGGTTATACAAAAAATGATGGTACCATTATCAATTCTTGGTATGAACGGATTACAGCCCGTGCTAATGCAGTCAGCAAAATTCGTGACTTTCTGACTGTTAATACTAATCTTGCGTATGTTCGTACTGGTAGTCACGGAGGTGGGAACATGCGGTCATATGCTTTGACGGTTCCAACTATGGACCATCTTGATGAAAACGGTAATTTGATGAATGTACCTATCAAATATCCTGACGGAAGTTATGGGGTACCTTTGCAAGAGATGAATGGGGGATGTACCGAGAGGTAGTGACAATTTAGTGGCGAGAGCATACGATAATGACAGCAAGAATTTTACAGACCGGGTACAGATTGATTTTGGTTTGACAGTGGACATCTTGAAAGGCTTAACATTCAAAACCACCAACAGTTACAATGTAACCAATAAAAGTTCTTGGGATTATTCACCTCGAAATGAACGTACCATTACTTCTGATGGTTTGGATACCTTTTCCATGGAAATGAGTCGTAGCAGTGATTGGAATAGTGAGAACTACTTTAATTATATTCTTGATACAAAAGGGCATCATATCAATGTTATGGTAGGACAATCATTCAATCAGTCGGTAGATGGATTTGAACTAAAAGGAAGCGCTAAGGATTTTCCTGCGGATAACTATCGTGACATCGCTTCTACATTGAATTCTACTACTAAAAACGTTGAAGGTGCTTTGAAAGTTAAAACTACCAGTCTTTCTTATTTCGGTCGTTTGATTTATTCTTATAAAGATAAGTATTTATTTACCGGTACAATCCGTCGTGACGGTTCTTCAGCTTTCGGACGTACAAATCGTTGGGGAACTTTTCCTTCAGCTTCGGTAGCTTGGCGGCTGAATGAAGAATCTTTTATAAAGAATCTGAATATTTTCAGTAATTTGAAGTTTCGTATTGGCTGGGGTAAAACTGGTAGCTCTTATGGTGACGGCTCTAAATCTATTGCCCAGATTTCAACAAGTAAGATGTATTATTATTGGTGGAATGGGGTAAATTACACAGAACAGATGGGAGCTGCCAAAGACAAGGAAATTGATACGAATCTTCATTGGGAAACGAATGAACAGACCAATTGGGGTATTGATATGGGATTTATGGACAATGCCTTGAATGTAACATTGGATTATTTTATACGTAATTCTTATGATTTGTTGCTGGATCGTAATATGCGTCCTTCTACAGGTTTTACTTCCATTTATACGAATGCCGGTAAAATCCAAAATAAAGGATTTGAATTTGCTGTGAATTATCGTAAGACTTTTGGTGACTGGTTTGTCAATGTGGGAGTGAATGGTTCTGCACTTAGGAATAAAGTAAAGGAAGTCGGTGATCCTATTTTTGCTACAGAGGCTTCGAAGGGATATGAATGGGACAACCATTCCATTATTAAGAATGGATATGCCATAGGTTCGTTTTATGGCTATCGCGTAAAAGGAATTTTTCAAAATCAGGCCGAAATTGATGCTCTTAACAATGCGTCTTCCACTGGTAAATACCAATCCGGTTCTACACAACCCGGTGATTACTATTATTGGGATAAAGATGGCAATGGATATATCAATGCGGACGATAAGGATATAATAGGCAATGGATTTCCTAAACTGACTTATGGTATCTCTATTAATGCCAATTATCGTAAATGGGATTTTATGCTTTATGGTTATGGAGTTTACGGGCAAGATATTCTATCGTATTCGGCCATGAGTCTGTCTTCCATCCATAATTCAACGGGTGAATTCCAGAATTGCTTACAAGAATATATAAGTAATGCGTGGACACCAGAGAATCACAGTACCAAATATGCCCGTATGACGGTTTCGGACAATAATAAGAATACACGTGTGTCTGATGCTTGGATTAAAAAAGGTGATTTCTTCAAACTTCAAAATATTCAGGTCGGTTATACCTTTGATTGGGGAATGAGAATCTATGGGAGCATTGAGAATTTATTCACGATTTCTTCCTATAATAAATACGGTGATCCGGAGATAGGTACGGGGAGATTGAATTTGGTGGGATATGATTCAGGCCGTTATCCCTATCAGAGAACTTATAGTGTGGGTATTAGTTTACAATTTTAAAAAATAAGAATATGAGAAAGAACAAAATATTATCTGTTATCGGTGGATTGGCAGCCTTTATATTTACTTCATGTGATGGTATATTTGATGTGGATTATTATACATTTTTGCCCGAAGATTATATATTTACCAATGAATCTACTATTGAGGAGGGGCTATTGGGATGTTACGAATTGCTTTATCCGAATAGTTTCGGAGGAAGTTCGTGGGGGGTACGTCCTCATATGATGCTTGCGAACTTACCTACTTTAGATGTACAAGCTTCCGGATGGGATTTTAATTATTGCAAGTATGAGTGGACTGCTTCCGAGAGCCAGTTTCGTTATTCATGGAAGTGCTCGTATGCTGCTATCAGTCGTATAAATAGTCTGCTTGCGGGAATGGAGAGTGTCAAGGAATCCGTATTTAAGGAAGGGATAAAGGCGAAAAATGAAGTTATTGCTCAAGCCCGTGCCTTGCGTGCGTATAATTATATTTATTTAGGTAAGAACTTTGGACGTGTACCAATGTTGATGACCGGTGAAAACTACTCAACCTCTCCTGCCAAGCCTCGTCCTGAAACAGCTGATGAAATGTGGAAGCTCATTATTGAGGATTTGGAATATGCGACTGGTGTGCTTGATTGGCAACCGTTAAATGGCCAGTATGGGCGTATAACGAAAGGTATGTGTCTGGCCTATTTAGCTGAGGCTTATATGTATAATAATGATTATGATTCTGCCAAGCAAAGGTTGAAGCAGATTATTGATAGTAAGACTTATGAATTACTTCCTTGTTTTGCTTCAGTTCACGATATGGGAAATTATTGGTCGAAAGAAAGTGTTTGGGAACATTCCTTCTATAAATTCTCTACAATGACCAGTAGTGCGAGTAAACTTACTGATGCCTTGATTCAGATGGGTTACCGTTGTGCTTCTATGGAACATGCAGGTTATGGCTCATTCTGCTTGTCATGGGAGTTTTATAATTCGTTTGAACCGGGTGATAAACGAAAGCAGTATTCGTGTGTTGCATTGGGTGAAAACAATCCTTATACCGGTGAAGCTATAGGGGTTGATCCTGCTTATAATGCAGAGTTTGTAGGGACAGACCATAATCCGAATGTTTATACATTGAAATATTGGCGGGAACAGCATGGAGCCATGAAAAAAGATCATAACTATAATCCTTGTTCACTTACCATGAAACGATATGCAGGTGTATTGTTGGATTACGCAGAGTGCTGTTTCCGTACCAACGATGAGGCAACCGGTTGGGAAATAATCAAGCAGATTCGCAACAGGGCGTGGGGAAATCTGGAAACTGGGATGTCGGGTGAATATGTGTTTGGTTTTGAGGATCTTTCTTATGTAAGAGATGATTATAAACTTAATAAGGTAAAAGTAGAGGTACCTGATGCTAAGAGCTTCTATACCAGATATAAGGCAGAAAAAGGATATACGGCAGATGTATGGTTAGTGGCTCTGACGATTGAACGCCGTCATGAGTTCAACATTGAATTTGAATTGTGGTATGATTTATGTCGATCGGGAATGGCCGAACAGTTTATCAATTGCGAATATCCGATGAATGAAGGTTGGACGAAACGCGATTTTCCGTTCTATGACTACTACATGCTTTTTCCGATTCCTACGGATGAGATTTTGAATAATGATCTTATTAATGAAGAAGACCAGAATCCCGGATATTAAAAATAATAACCTATAAATTTTTAGTATATGAAACGATTGAGGTGTATTTGCATTTTACTGTTTTTGTTTAGTCTGGCTTATGCTCAGCAAGCAAAATATGTATTCTATTTTATTGGTGATGGAATGGGAGTAAATCAAGTGAATGGTACGGAAATGTATCTTGCGGAGCAGGAAGGCCGTATTGGAGTAAAACCATTGTTGTTTACTGCATTTCCCATTACGGGTTTTGCTACAACATTTTCTGCTTCCAATTCTGTTACTGATTCTTCGGCTGCGGGGACAGCTCTTGCCACCGGAAAAAAAACATATAATGGAGTTATTAGTATGGATAATGAAAGGAATGTCCTTCAAACTGTTGCTGAACAAGCGAAAAGGTCCGGTCGGAAAGTGGGCATAGCAACAAGTGTCAGCGTGGACCATGCAACTCCTGCTGTGTTTTATGCTCATCAACCGGATCGTAACATGTATTACGAAATAGCTCTCGATCTTCCAAAGGCTGGATTCGACTTTTATGCAGGTAGTGGCTTTTTGAAGCCTGCAACTTTTGCCAATGGGAAAGAAGCACCAACAGTTTTTCCTGTCTTTGAGGAGGCTGGATATGCGATAGCCAGAGGTCTGGATGATTTTAAAATAAAAGCTGCACAAGCCGGTAAGATGATTCTTATCCAGAAAGATGGTGCATCGCCTTCCAGTTTACCTTATGCTATCGACCGTAAGGAAGGGGATATGACATTGGCACAAATTACGGAAAGTGCCATCTCTTTCTTGACCAAGGACCGGGATAAAGGTTTCTTTTTAATGGTTGAAGGTGGGAAAATAGATCATGCCTGCCATGGTAATGACGCTGCTACTGCTTTTGAAGAGGTCATTGATATGGATAATGCGGTGAAAGTGGCTTATGAGTTTTACAAGAAACATCCGAAGGAAACTTTGATTGTTGTTACGGCTGACCATGAAACGGGTGGTATGGGTTTAGGGACTATCAAATACGAGTTGTCACTGAAATCTTTGGCTAGTCAGAAGCAATCTCAAGATATCTTGTCGCGTTATATTACAAACTTGCGGAAAGATAAAAACAATAAAGTTTCTTGGGAGGATATACAATCATTATTGGCTGATAAAATGGGCTTCTGGAAGGAACTGCCATTATCTTGGGAGCAAGAAAGGATGTTGCGTGATGAATACGAACTTTCTTTTAGAAGAAGGAAAGCTGTTTTTGAAGAGACTCTTTATGCACGTACTGAACCTCTTGCTGCCGCAGCCAAGAAAGTGATGAACCAGATTGCCATGGTGGGGTGGACGAGTGTAAATCATACAGCTGGATATGTACCGGTTTTTGCTATAGGCATCGGTTCCGAACTGTTTAAAGGAAAGATGGACAATACGGAAATCCCGAAACGAATAGCGAAAGCTGCTGGATATAAATGACAATAGGTATGGAAAAGGCCATTCTAATTCAAATGATTGGAATGGCCTTATTTTTTAGCTGTTATTTATTGAATAGAAATCAGTCGCAGACTCTCTGCCGGAACCTGAACCCTACTGTGGCTTGTATACATTGATAAGATTGATTTCAGTATTCAGAGGTAAATTCTCAGAGGAACTGCCTACCCTGATGATGGCAGGACCTTCTTCGAAAGTCCAACCATGTTTCTTTTCGTCCCAATGGCACAACTGTTCCAGAGGTATGGAGATAGTAATTTCTTTACTTTCTCCGGCTTTTAGGGCTACTCGCTGGAAACCTTTCAGCTCGTGTGCCGGACGTTCGATGGCAGATTGAGGGCGTGTGATGTAGACTTGTGCTACTTCTTCCGCATTCATTTTTCCTATATTATCTAATGTGAAACTGACGTCCACTTGGCTTTTGTTGATTTTGGCTTGCAACGCTGAATATTGGAAATTTGCATAAGAGAGTCCATGGCCGAATGGATAAAGAGGAGATATATTCTTAGTGGCATACCAGCGATAACCCACAAAGATGTCTTCGGCATAATCAGCTTCGGCTTTTTGCTCTGCACGGAATTTATCTCTGTTTACGAGGTCTACGAATACATCGCGTGGCCTTTCTGGTTGTTGCTGAGGGTAAACCCCTAAATGATAGGCTGGCGAATCTTCCAGTTTTATAGGAAAAGTGAAAGGTAATTTCCCCGAAGGCGAAATTTTCCCGGACAGTACATCTGCTAAGGCATGTCCTCCCTCTGAGCCATTAAACCAAGATACTAGAATACTTGAAGAGTTTTTTTCTATTGTCTGCAAATCAACAGGACCACCAATTACCATTACCGAAACAATGTTTGGATTGGCTTTGGCTATGTTCTGTATTAATTCGTCCTGATGCGATGGTAAAGTGATGTTTTTGCGGTCAGAACCTTCTGTTTCCACTTCGCGGTTGTTGCCTCCGACAAAGATGACCAAGTCCGCCTCTTTGGCTAAGGCAATCGCTTCTTGAACCAGCCGTTCGCTTTTTTCTCTGATTTCTTTCTCTGATGAGGCTGTTTCGCTGCTGTTGCGCTTGTGCCGTGAGGAACGTTCCTGCGGCAGGTAACCTTGTGCATACTTGATTTTGACATTGGTTCCCTCATAAGCCTTCTGTAGTCCTTCCAAGGGTGTAATTTCATATAAAGCCTTGACACCGGCACCTACACCGCCCGTAGCCATATGCCGGACTGCATTGTCTCCGATGACGGCTATGTCCTTCACTTTTTCGGTGTTTATGGGCAGCAGTCCGGAGTTTTTGAGCAATACGATGCTTCTGGAAGCTACTTCATAGGCAATCTGCTGCTGGGCAGGCAGGGAAGTCATTTGGGTATTGGCTTCTTCTTTGGGAACAGCCGGGATAGCCAGCCGCACACGAAGCAGGTTCCTTACTTTCTCGTCAATGACTTTTTCCGAGACGACACCGGCTTGTACCGAATCGAGCAATGCCTTACCAAAATATCTGTCGTTGGGCATCTCTACATCAAGACCTCCCAGTGCAGCTTTTGTGGTGGAGTGGGTGCCTCCCCAGTCGGAAATGACGATACCCTTAAATCCCCATTCACCGCGTAGGATTTTATTCAGGAGGCGGTCATTCTCCGAGCACCATTCACCTGACACTTTATTGTAAGCAGCCATTACACCGTAGGCATTGGCTTTCTTCACAGCCGCCTCAAAAGGGGCGAGGTAAATTTCTCTCATGGCACGTTCGGAAACTTTTACGTCTACGAATCCGCGCATGTTTTCTTGGTTGTTCAGTGCATAATGTTTCAGACAGACAGCTTCCTGATGGTCTTGTGCACCTAATGTATAGTTGACAGCCAGTTCACCACTCAGTAGGGGGTCTTCACTTAAATATTCGTAAGTACGTCCTCCGGTTGGGATGCGTTGTATGTTGATGGCCGGCCCTAAGATCATGTCTTTACCCCGGAGTTTAGCTTCGGCAGCCATTCCCTCTCCGTATTTGTATGCCATTTCCGTGCTCCATGTAGCTGCAAGGGCAGAGCCTGTCGGGAAGAAAGTGGCGGAATCGGTGCTTAAATGCAAGGAGTTCCATGAATGCGGTTCCATTTCTTCGCGAATGCCGAAGGGACCGTCGGCATATTCTATGTCAGGTATATTCAGACGTTCGACACCTGCCGATGAAAACATGTTTTTTCCGTGGAGCATGTTTATTTTTTCTTCCAGTGTCATTTCTGCTATGATGTTTGTGATTTCGTCCTCGTGTTGTGTCAGGGGATTGACCTTTTCATTGGTAGGACTACATGCAGAGAAACATCCTCCTATGCAAATTAGTAATGATAATGTTGAGTGTTTCATGGTATGATTTTTTTATTGTTATCTTGTTGTCAATGTAAAATGGAGGATACTGGGAGCATCACCTACTTGCGGTCCTCCCCAGTCTGTCTGGTCACCGTTGAGGATACGGAGCATTTTGAAATCACCGTTCTCATCATAGAATCCTTCTTGTACTTTCAGGTACTGCCAGGCTTTTCCTTGTTTTTTCCCTATTGGTTCGAAAGTGAACCGGCAATTAGTACCGATACCGATGAATTCGTTTTCGCCAAGTTGGATAATCATGGCCTTTCCGTTGACCGGACGCTTTTCGGCGGCAGCGGTTTGCCCTCCACGGGTGTTGCCGAATTTGATGATGGCTTTCCAACTGCCTAAGCTGACGTACTGTTCTGAATGGTCGGAAGACTCTATGACAGGGTGTATCCTGTCTTCTGCACTCCATTCAGCCAGCAAGTGTGCCATCGGTTTTAGTATTTCATATTCAGCGGATAAGGGGGATTGCCTTTGCATGTCTGGAGAAAAGTTCCTCCGTTGGTCTACGCCGAATGGGGAAAAGCCGATTCCTTTTGCGATGGTATGATAAAGGAATCTCGGGCTTCCGATGGTTTCGGGAACCATTAATGCGTTATCGGGGCGGGCATATAGTTCGAGCACTTTCAGGACCGCCTTGTCATCACGGAGGTAGATGTCCGGAGCGACGAAGTCGATGTCAGGGGCTGCGGCTTTCCAGATGGATATGACATTGTCCGTTACACCGCCGCTTTCATAGTGGTCTGCTGTGGGATTCGTCAGAGGATCTCTTAAGGCAACATTGATGTATAGGGGAAGCGGATAAATTTCTTTTCCTGCTTTGGCCACATAATTGATATAACGGGCTACGTGCCATGCATGGAAATATTCGTCTGCCCGTTCGCCAAAGACTTCCTTCCAGCTCCCTTTTGCATTTTTCGGTACATTCAGTTCTTTACAAACAGTGGGTGTCAGAATTTCTTGGGGAATGGAGCCTTCGAATAGTTTTTGGGCTTTCTTCGAATAGTCTCTTACGCTGCCCCATGTCCCCGGTTCATTCTCCACTTGTACCATGATGACCGTATGTTGTGTATCTGCTTCCTTCAGATAACCCATGAATCTGGCGAAAGCTTTGGCATCCGCTTTCATCGCTTCTTCACAATGCGGACTGGGAGAGTCTACTTCTTGACCATTTTTGCCGATAACATTGGGATACTTCTTAGAATCTGTTTTCATCCATTCGGGCATGTAGTGATTGCTTCCGTTCTTCCAGGTGGCAAACCAGAGGAAGATAAGTCTCATATTGTTTTGCCGTGCCTGATTTAATACTGACTGCACTTGTGAGAAGCCGAACTTACCTTCTTGAGGTTCCAGTTGTTCCCAATATACCGGTATTTCCAATGTGTTGGCATGCATTTCTTTCATCACATTCCATACATTGGGCAGCATGGAGGCCCAGTTGGATGAGTTTCCGCATTGTCCTCCCAGAACAAAGAAAGGTTTGTTGTCCACCAAGAGTGTGTAACGTCCGTTTTTCTGTATAAGCTTGGGGATGGATGTGTCTGTTTGTGCTGACAGCCACGTTGTGGTAAGTAGCATGGCGATGCAAAAAGCCCATGCCTTGTAATTGGAGATTTGTTTCATGCTTGTTGATTTTGAAAAGGTTATTATTTGGCAAAGATGCTGATTCTTTTCGTGAAACGGCTCTCTCTTTTGTGTCTGATAAGGGAGGATAATGTTTCCCGTTTATTATTTGTTGGCAATAACTGTTTCTGCAAGCATAAACCGGAGTAAAACCTATTCTTCCGGTGTCTCTTCAGCATCTTGTTCCGGATACTGTCCATCTTCTTCTTCTTCGTTGGTTTGTATTTTTCTGCTATGTTGCCTTATGAATTCGGAAGGGCTGATGTTGAACTCATCTTTAAAATGTTTGGAGAACACTTTGGGTGAGTTATAGCCCAATATGTAGGCAATCTCTGAGATTTGCATCTGGCTTTCTGTCAGGAGTTGTTGTGCCCGTTTCATGCGGATGGTCCTGATGAATTCGATGGGTTTCTTTCCCGTTATCTTAATCATCTTCTTGTAGAAGTAGCTGCGTGATATGTTCAGGCTGCTGGCAAGTTCCTCGACGGAAAATTCCGTTTCATTTATATTGTCTTCTACAATGGCGATGGCCTTTTCTATCAATTGCTGGTCAAGGGGGGTAATGGTGATGCGGCTGGGTTCGATCTTTATCTCCTGATTGAAGATTTCTTGCCGTTTTATATTCATTTCAATCATTTTGCAGATACGGAGTTTTAGCACTTCCATGTTGAATGGTTTGGTAATATAATCGTCGGCACCGGTTTCGAGTCCTTCCAATTGGTGCTCTTCGCTTGCTTTGGCTGTTAAAAGTATTATGGGAATATGAGAATAACGTATGTCTTTTTTAATGTTTGAACACAGTTCCAGCCCATCCATTTCCGGCATCATGACATCGCTGATTATTAAATCTGCATCTTCTTTTTTTAAGATGGATAAGGCTTGTTTTCCATTGCTGGCTTTCAGTATATGATATTGTTTGGAAAGACTTTCAGAGAGAAACTTGAGAAAGTCGTAGTTGTCGTCTACAAGCAGAATAGTGGATTGGCGAGATTCTTCTTCTGCCGATTGCATTTTGATTGTATCATCTTCTTCGATTACTTCACTGTTTTGGTGTAACGGGAATGTGATTAAAAAGATAGATCCGCAAGGATGATTGTCTTTGACACTGATTTTGCCATGATGCATTTTTATATATTCGGAGGCAATATGTAACCCAATGCCGCTGCCTCCGCTATTTGCCGGATTTTTGCTTGACTGATAAAATCGCTGGAATATTTTCTCCTTGTTTTCGTCTTCGATGCCGCAGCCGGTATCTGCGAATGTCAGTTCCAGATTTGATTCTTTCACCTCAATATTCATTGAGATACTTCCTTTGTTAGGAGTGAACTTAAAAGCGTTGGTTAGTATATTTGTACAGATTTTGCGCATTTTGTCATAATCAAAATCCATAAAAACAGAGTGTTGCGGGCAAGTGAGAGTATAGTTTATGCTCCTTTTTTGTGCTATCGGGTCAAAAGAGTAGAATATTTCGCTTAGAATGATGAGGATATTGTCATGTTTGCATTTCAGGCTCTCGGCTTTGGCATCCAGTTTTCTGAAGTCCAACAACTGGTTGATGAGTTCCAGCAAGTAGTTGGCGTTCTGCTTTACCATGTCAAGTATGCCTTTTCGGTGTTCGGGATGGTTTTCGAGAAATTCTTCAAGCGGATTAATAATCAGTGATAAAGGGGTGCGTAGTTCATGACTTATATTGGCGAAGAACTGTAGTTTCATGTCATTGATTTTTTGTTGTTTTTCATTTTCTATTTCAACAGTTTGTAGAATCAATTTTTGTTTGTGACGCATGCGCAGGCTTCGAATAACCAGTAAGATTAGGCACATGGCGATACATGTATAAATTGTGTATGCCCACCAAGTGCGCCATAGGGGAGGAAGGATATTGATTTTCAATTCTTTGATGTTTGGACTCCAAATGCCTTGTGAGTTGCATGCTTTTACAGATAATGTATAGTCTCCGGCAGGCAGCATAGACAGATTGACCTTATTGTTGTCTGCGTACACCCAGTCAAAGTTTCTTTGGTTAATTTTATAGGCATATTTTATTTTGTCTGTTTCTGCAAAGTCAAGTGCAGAGAAAGATAAAATGAATGAATTTTCTTTTTCAGTAAAAGAAAGGGTCTGTGTGCATTCAAGTGAACTTTCATTCGATAAGTTGGGATGGTATATTCCTGATTTGAGTTCAATCCCTGTCAGGTAGATGTTTGCGTGGTAGTCTGTTGCTAAAATTTCTTGGGGAATGATTGTCTGATATCCTTTGGGGGTACCTATTAAGATATTGCCATTGTCCAACTTGAGTATAGCATGTATATTGGTATCATTGCATATTAATCCGTCTTTTATGGTATAATTCACAATGTAATATTTTCCATTTACTATTTGGACTCGTGAAATACCGTTTCCCGTACCGATCCACATTTGTTTGTTGTTGTCTTCTATAATAGCTTTGACGAAGTTGGTGGCAAGCCCACTCTTCTGGTCAAGAAAAAGGATGGAATCGTTCTTCTGGTCCCAGACACTTATTCCATGTGAATGGCCTATCCAAAGAAGGTTGCGGCTGTCTTTGTAGACAGTAAGGATATTCTTTTCGCTGAAGTGGTTGTCTTCATCGAAAAGGCTATAGGTTTGGTTTTCTGTATCAATGATGATCAATCCTCCGTTGGAAGCTACATAAAGATATTTGTCGCTGTCATAGTACATATCTCGGATGAAAAACTCTCCGGGGCGATACAGAACTGTGTCGAACTCTTCGGTTTCGGGGTTCAGCCTTTGAACGTAACCTCTCATTGTCCCTATCCATATATAACCATATTTGTCGACTTTTACTGTATATACGTTGTTTTCGAGCAAGTGGCTGTTGCTTACTGTATACTGTTTGATTTTCCCTTTTGAGTAGCACAAGAGTCCTTTCTGATAAGTTCCGATCCACAAACGGTCTTTGGAGTCTATGGATAAATCAACCACAATATTGGCAGGGGTTGGTATTTTTTCATATAAGTCACTTGCCAATGATTGGCGGATTAAACCTGTACCATCCGTACCGTAATATATAAATTCCTGATCGGTATCTTTACAGAAGGTCAGGATGTCATTGTACTCTGGAGACTTGTTGCACAGTATGATTTGAGACATCGGACTGTAATAGGATATGCCGTGTTTAAAGTTGCCTATATATACAATTCCATCTTTGTCTTGATAGATTGTACTAAGGTTGTTACTGGCAATGGTATGCTGCTTTAGAGGGGTATGGGTCAGGTTGGTAATTGATTTGTTCAAGGTATTGTATATGAATAGGCCCTTGTGGCTGGTAAGTATCCATACGTTTCCATTGCCTATGTCCAGGATGCGTTGTATCCGGTTATATTGCATGTCCTGGCCATTGTTTAACTTTATTTCTTCCCATTGCCGGGTGAAGCTGTTTTTGTGCAATAGCAGGCTGTTCTGGTATGTATATAACCATATATTCTCGTTCCGGTCGGTATAAATATGAGGCTCATGGTTTTTCAATAAAGGTATGAATGTTGTAGGGATGGCGATTTCTTTGGTTTCAGAGGTCTGCTTGTCTATACTGTATAATGCGCCGTCGGAGTACATTATATAGATGGACTGTACTGCAATAGATATGTTTGAGATTTTTTCAGTTTGTAGGGGAAAAACCTTGATGGGGTTCTTGTCTTCATTTTGTAAATAGAGCTTGCTACGGTTGTAGGCCCAGAATTCATTTTTGGGAGTCATGCCTATTCTTTGAATGTTTTTGCTTGGTATATGTTTCTTTTCAAGTACGGACTTGTAATCGTTGCTGATTTTCCCTGTTTTATAGTCATAAATGCTGTATTCGTTGGCTGTTTTAATCCATATGTTGCCTTGCGGCCCTTCAAAAACTTCAAAGATGGCATCATCGGATAGTCCTGAATTACTTTGATAATATTGATGGAATGAGTAACCGTCGTATTTGTTGAGCCCCGATTCAGTTCCTATCCACAAAAAGCCTCTACTGTCCCTGAAGATGCTTCGGACACTATTGTTGGAGAGCCCTTCTGATATGGAAAGTTGTTTAAACATCATGGTTAGTGTTTTCTCGTTCGTATTTCCTGAAGTGGTGAGTATAACACACAAGATATAAATGGCGGTTGTGAATAGGCGCTTCATGTATTTCTTAGTTTTAAATTAGGAAGGTTAACAATATCATAATCCAAAATTAAAAATAATATTCTGATTAGGCAAGACTATTTTTGTGTATATATGGAGGATTATGTCATTTGTTTGTTGAAAAATAATGTATTGTTTGTTTCCAAAGGTGCCGAAATGTGCATTGTGAAACAAAATTGGGTATTAAAAGACATTTTTATAACCTATGTTTCGCTTTGGAAAGGAATATATTTGGCAGCAAAATCACTTAATTCTAATATTATGATAAAGAAAATTTTAACGGTGGCGATGCTTGTGTGCACTTGCAGTAGTTCATTGGCACAGCCACATGTCAATGATGGTACTTCGTATTTGATGAATCAGGCTTTGGATATGAGTACGGACTTCCTTGATTTAAGTAATACTTTATTCTTTGCAGACCATCTGGAATCATTCGACGTTAAGTCGGGTGAAGGACTGGTGAATTGGAAACGGGGGCATTTAATGCCACGTCAGGCTTTCAATACCAACGGTGCGCAACCCCGTAAAATGAGAATGCTCGATTTTCCTTTTACTGCTTATGAGAATGATCCGAACTTAAAATTTAAGATTGACTTTGTAACTCCGCGTACAGTACGTATTCGTATGCTTACTACTCCAGTGGAGCCTAAGGTAAGTACATCCATTATGCTGGCGAAGGAACCGGGTAAAGATGAAAGTTGGAAGGTAACCGAAACGGAAAATACCATTGTCTATGCCGGTAATTATGGAACTGTACAAATAAACAGGAATCCTTGGAGGGTTATATTGAAAGATAAGACAGGACGTATATTAAGTCAAACCGTTACTTTGCGTGATGCTGATTCTACGCAAGTGAAGTATACCCCTTTCAGTTTCATTAAAAGAGGAAGCGACAATGCTCGTCGTATCAATCCCGTGTTTACTCTGACTGCAGATGAGATGATTTTTGGCTGTGGCGAGTCTGCTACAGGGTTGAACAAAGTGGGGCAGAAAGTAAATCTGTTTGTTACAGACCCACAAGGTCCGGAAACAGACCAGATGTACAAGCCCATTCCTTTCTTTATGAGCAATCGGGGATATGGTATGTTCATGCATACTTCCGCACCTGTCACTTGTGATTTCGGTGCTACTTATATCGGGCTGAACAAAATGTTTATGGGCGACGAAAACTTGGATTTGTTCGTATTCTTCGGTGAGCCGAAAGACATCTTGGATGAGTACACTGATTTGGTAGGAAAACCGGGTATGCCTCCATTGTGGTCTTTTGGTACATGGATGAGCCGTATCACCTATTTCAGTGAAAAAGAAGGTTATGATGTGGCTGCTAATATCCGCAAGAATAAGTATCCGTGCGATGTTATCCATTTTGATACTGGTTGGTTTGATGTAGACTGGCAATGCGATTATAAGTTTTCTGAAAACCGTTTCCAGAATCCCCAGCAGATGCTGAAGGACCTGAAGTCGCAAGGGTTCCATGTTTGCTTGTGGCAGTTGCCCTATTTTACTCCCAAGAACCGTTATTTCCCTGAACTGATAAAGAAGGACATGTATGTAAAGAATGGTAATGGGGAACTTCCTTATGAGGATGTGGTGCTCGATTTCTCCAATCCGGAGACTGTAGACTGGTATCAGAACAAGTTAGCCGGACTCTTGAATATCGGTGTCAGTGCCATCAAGGTTGACTTTGGCGAAGCTGCTCCTCTGAACGGTATTTATGCCTCTGGCAAGAGTGGTTGGTATGAGCATAATCTCTATCCGGTGCGCTATGACATGGCAGTATCCGAGATAACCAGAAAACTCCATAACGAGAACATCATGTGGGCTCGTGCTGCGTGGGCCGGTTCACAACGCTATCCGTTGCATTGGGGCGGTGATGCTGCTACGACGAATACGGGTATGCTGGGTACACTCCGTGCC
>ENA-OPDA01000943-OPDA01000943.1-human-gut-metagenome-genome-assembly--contig:-NODE-943-length-20396-cov-2.927339_pt1 | contig 20396 bp, 15 predicted proteins | sample MGYA00241253_ERZ501486 | MGnify/ENA primary metagenome ERZ501486 (study PRJEB25962, sample SAMEA2042510) | human gut metagenome | biome: human gut; feature: human-associated habitat; material: faeces... | reverse complement strand
TTCTCAGAACAGATACGGATGTCACAGCTCATAGAAATCTCACAGCCACCGCCAAGTGCAAATCCGTTGATTGCAGCGATTACCGGGATTGGGAATGTCTCGATCTTACGGAATACATCATTTCCCTTCTTACCGAATGCTTCGCCCTCAGCCTTTGTAAGTGTAGACATCTCTCCGATATCAGCACCTGCAACAAATGACTTCTCGCCGGCGCCTGTAAGAACTACGGCTCTTGTTGTATCCAGATCGATTGCATCGAATGTAGCCTCAAGCTCATCCAACACCTGACTATTCAACGCATTCAAAGCCTTTGGTCTGTTGATCGTTACAACGCCTACAAAGCCTTCCTGCTCATAAGTAATAAATTCCATCTTAATCTCCTTAAACTCTATCCAAGTATGTTACGCGGCTCAATTAGTCCTCAATCTTAACGATTGTAGAGCAGCCCATACCACCACCGATACACAGTGTAGCAAGACCTGTCTTAGCGCCTCTTGCCTGCATCTCATGAAGCAATGTAACAAGGATACGGCATCCGGAAGCTCCAACCGGATGACCAAGTGCGATTGCACCACCGTTTGGATTAAGCTGCTTCTCTGTATCAATACCAAGATCCTTACCAACTGCGACTGACTGTGCAGCGAATGCCTCATTTGCCTCGATGATATCGAAATCTTCGATCTTCATGCCTGTCTTAGCCATAACCTTCTTTGTTGCAGCAACAGGTCCGATACCCATGATTGAAGGATCAACACCTGCAAGTGCACCTGCAACGAATGTAGCCATAGGCTTAACACCAAGCTCCTTCGCCTTCTCCTCAGACATAACAACGATTGCTGCTGCACCGTCGTTGATACCGGAAGCGTTACCAGCTGTAACGAATCCGCCTGGGTTGATTGTACGAAGCTTAGCCAGAGTCTCAACAGTTGTTCCAGGACGAGGGCCCTCATCCTTCTTGAACTCGATTGTCTCTTTCTTCTTCTTAACCATAACTGGAACGATCTCTGCGTCAAATGCACCAGACTCCTGAGCTGCTGCTGCCTTCTGCTGGCTGTTTGCTGCAAATACATCAAGCTCTTCACGAGTCAGTCCCCACTGCTCACAGATGTTATCAGCTGTCTTGATCATGTGGTAATCGTTGAATGCATCCCAAAGAGCATCGTTTACCATTGTATCAACAAGCTTGCCGTTGTTCATTCTGTAACCAAAACGAGCGTTCATGGCTGCATAAGGAGCCATAGACATGTTCTCCATACCACCTGCTACAACGATGTCAGCATCGCCAGCCTGAATCATCTGAGCTGCCATGTTAACACAGTTCAAACCGGAACCACAAACTACGTTTACTGTAACAGCAGGTGTCTCGATTGGAAGACCAGCCTTCAGAGATGCCTGACGAGCTACGTTCTGTCCAAGGCCTGCCTGGATAACGCAACCCATATATACATGATCGACCTGATCGGCAGGAACGCCTGCTCTGTTCAGAGCCTCCTTGATTACGATAGAACCTAACACTGGTGCCGGTGTTGTCGAAAGTGCACCACCCATAGTACCGATTGCTGTACGACATGCGCCAGCTAAAACTACTTTCTTTGCCATGTTGAAAATTTCCTCCATTTCGTTTTATTGTTTCTATCTGTGCCGATCATGCATATGTCGACACGCCTAGATAGATAATATCATAATTTCTGTGGTTTCGCAATAAAAGAAACCTTTACTTTTGTTTCTTTTTATGTACATTGCGTATACTTTTTTTGTTTTTTGTATTCATTTGCTGCTTCTGGTTTTGCCCCTGCTTCTGTGCAGAATTTTTATGTTGCACATTCGAACGATTTCCAGATTGTTTATTCGATGCGCCATATTGAGATTTTTTCTCATTTGCAGCATTCTTCATCTTCCGCGGTTTGATCAGACAGTTCTTATCGAACCCGATCAGATCCGTCCGTCCTGCTTTCACAAGTGCCTCATGCACCAGATCGTAATTATCCGGATTCCGGTACTGGATCAGTGCACGCTGCATCGCCTTTTCATGTGGAGAATTTGGCACATATACCTTCTCCATCGTCCGCGGATCCACGCCAGTGTAATACATGCAGGTTGATATCGTCGAAGGTGTCGGATAGAAATCCTGCACCTGTTCTGGCATATAACCCAGATCCCGCAGATATTCCGCCAGTTCCACCGCTTCTTTCAGAGTGGAACCCGGATGTGACGACATGAGATATGGTACCATATACTGCTTCAATCCAAGTTCCTCATTGATCCGTTTGTATTTCTTGCAAAATGCCTGAAAGACTGCATTTTCCGGCTTACCAAGCTTCATCAGTACCTTGTCAGAGATATGTTCCGGCGCCACCTTCAGCTGCCCGCTGACATGGTATTTGCAAAGTTCCCGAAAGAATGTATCATCCTTGTCCGCCATCAGATAATCAAACCGGATACCCGAACGGATAAATACCTTCTTCACCTTCGGCAGACTTCGGAGCTCCCGCAGTAATTTCAGATAATCGGAATGATCCACAATCAGATTCGGACATGGCTTTGGGAACAGACACTGACGGTTCGCACAGACGCCGTATTTCTCCTGTTTCTTGCAGGCGCGCTGCCGGAAATTCGCCGTCGGGCCGCCCACATCATGAATATAGCCCTTAAAATCCGGATCCTTCGTCATCTCTTTCGCTTCTTCTATAATCGAAGCATGACTGCGTGTCTGCAATGTCCGCCCCTGATGAAATGTAAGCGCACAGAAGCTGCACCCGCCAAAGCACCCCCGGTTGCTGACCAGCGAGAATTTGATCTCCGATATCGCAGGGATTCCACCCTGTGCCTCATAAATCGGATGATAGGTCTTCGTATATGGAAGCGCATACACCTCGTCCATCTCCTGCTCCGTCAATGGTTCCGCCGGTGGATTCTGGATCATATATTGATAATCCTTATATTTTTCTACCAGAATCTTCGCGGTGATATGATCTGTGTTATCATATTGGATTTTAAAGCTTCGCGCGTAATTTAATTTGTCTTCCTGCAACGCGTCATACGACGGAAGCTCAATATAGTCTTCATACAGATGTTCCAGATTTCTTGCTTTGTAGACCGTTCCATGAATAAAACTTAAGTCTTTGATGTCAATGCCGCTTTGCAGCGCATCCGCGATCTCCACAATGGCATGCTCACCCATACCATAGATCACAATATCCGCCTGTGCATCAACGAGAATCGAATGTTTCAACTTATTGGACCAGTAATCATAATGTGCCAGCCGGCGCAGACTTGCTTCGATACCGCCTGCCACAATTGCCGCATCCTTGTATTTCTTCCGGATCAGATTGCAGTAAACGATTGTCGCATAATCAGGTCGTTTTCCCATCTCGCCACCCGGGGTGTAGGCATCTGTATGCCGTCTTTTCTTGGAAACAGTATAATGGTTCACCATTGAATCCATATTTCCGGCGCACACCAAAAAGGCAAGCTTCGGCCTGCCATAAATCGCAATCGAATTTTCATCCTTCCAGTCTGGCTGTGAAATGATTGCCACTTTATATCCATGTGCCTCTAACACACGGCTGATGATCGCCGGTCCAAAAGATGGATGATCCACATAGGCATCTCCGATCACATAGACAAAGTCCGGCTGTTCCCAGCCCTTTAATTGCATTTCCTTCTGCGTGAGTGGGAGGAACCGCTCATCATATGTATATTCCACACCATGTTCACGCAATGTTTTCTTCTTATTTTCCACGTATTTCTATCCTGTCTCTTACTCTTCCAAGGTTCTTCCGTCCTTGATATAATAATGGGCTGTTCCTGCACCTGTCGCAACAACCTGATCCGGATTCTTGATGTTCACAACCGGGACACCAATCTTATCCATAATAAGCTTGTCCATACCAAATATCTTGCTTCCGCCTCCGGCAAGGATAATACCATGCTCGGATATATCGGAAACCAGTTCCGGTGGTGCCGCCTCCAACATCTCCCGAACGGAATCCAAGATCTGATCTGTCTCCTCCTGACACGCCTCGATCATCTCAGAGGATTTGACTGCCATCTTCGTTGGAAGTCCGCGCACCAGTTCCTTTCCACGTGCATACCCGATCGCATCCTGTTCCCGCGGATACACAGAACCAATGTCCTTCTTCAACTGTTCGGCAGAGCTTTCGCCCAGCAGCACATTATGACGTTTCCGCATATAACGGATGATTGCCTCATCGAAATCATCGCCACCAATCTTGATGGAACTGCTATGCTGCACACCGCCTCTTGCTACGATTGCAATATCCGTCGTTCCCGCACCGATATCCACAACCATCGCACCAACTGCCGACTCAATATCCACACCTGCACCGATGGCTGCCGCAAATGGTTCCTCAAGCACATACACATTCTTTGCACCGGTACGGTATACTGCATCACACGCTGCACGCCGCTGTACGTCCGTGACACCACTTGGCACACAGACGCAGATGTTTGGTTTGCCCCAGATCTTTCGTTTTGCAATCGCTGACTTCACATAGATCTTGAGCATACGCTCCGTCATAATATAATCGGAGATAACACCATTCCGGATCGGACGTGTCACCTCAATATCCTCCGGTGTCTTTCCAAGCATCTTTTTGGCTTTATTTCCAACCGCAATGATCTTTTTACTTTTAGCCTCATATGCAACCACCGATGGCTGGTTGACTACGATTCCTTTGTCTTTTATGTATATGACCGTATTCGATGTTCCAAGGTCTATACCGATATCTATATTTACCACGTTTTATACCTCTTATCTTCTGGTTTCTTATTTATCATCCCGTCTATTGGCTTATCACGTAAAAAGCCGATGCTTAAATTATAAGCATCGGCTCTGATTTTTTCAACGATTATTTAAAATCTTCACTTAGTAAATATTTCCGGCTGGAACCTTTTGCCTTCTCACGATCGTCACATTTGAGCATTGCCTCATCGCAAGCCTTGAGCATACGATCGATATTTCCAGACTCCATTGCCATCAGGAGATTCTTTACAGTGCCTTCTACAGAATCATCTGTCTTAAAGCCCTGCTGTTTGAAATATCCCTTTGCAATCGCAAGCATATCCTGTGTAGAAATGCCTTCCATATTGATCTGGTGTGTAAACTTATCCTTGGCATCTCCAGTCGCTCCAAACAAGCGGTTGATAGACTCAGTCGCACCTGTCAGAATCACAACAACATCGTTTACATCCTTGGCTGTAAGTTTCATCAGCTCTGTCATCTTATCTGGTGCGATCAGACCTGCATTTTCAACAACCATACATCCACCGGCAAGCTTTGACATTGCATCTGCAAGTTTAACCTTGTTCAATGCCTGTGCCTTGATCTTCGCGATCGTCTTCGCCTTGCAGATTCCCATATCGTAGAAGCTTCTTGCGAAATCTTCTCCGACACTGGTCAGACCAAATCCGTGATCACCCATCATACATACGTTACGATTCTCCTGATCAACAGTAATGGCATTGAATGTATCCACGAGACTCTTTCCGGATTTCTCCATCTTTGTATACTTTTCAAGGTAAGATGCAGCAAGTGGAAGTTTTCCTTCCTCCGCTGGCTGTGTCAGGTCGATTTGAATGCTGTCTGCCTGCTCTGCCGCCTTCAGCGCTTCCTCTTCGGCCTTCTTTGCAGCCTCTAAGATCTTGCGGGCTTCCTCAGCCTTCGCCTTTGCTTCCGCCTCTGCCTTTGCAGCTTCCTCGGCTGCCTTCTTGCGAGCCTCTTCTTCTGCCTTTGCAGCAAGTTCTTCCGCTGCCTTCTTCTTTGCTTCCTCTTCGGCTTTCTTCTTTGCTTCCGCCTCTGCCTTCTTCTTAGCTTCTTCTTCAGCCTTCTTGCGTTTCTCTTCCTCAGCCTTTGCCTTTGCGGCTTCTTCCGCTGCCTTCTTTGCATCTGCCTCTGCCTTCTTACGAGCTTCCTCAGCTGCCTTTAGTGCTGCCTCTTCCGCCTTCTTTGCTTCTTCTAAGATACGCATAGCCTCTTCGGCTTTCTTACGGGCTTCTTCGGCTGCTTTCTTTGCTTCTTCCTCAGCCTTCTTACGGGCTTCTGCTTCGGCTTTCTTCTTGGCTTCTTCCTCAGCACGCTTCCGATTCTCTTCTGCACGCTTTGTTGCTTCTTCTTCTGCCTTCTGTGCCTGTTCTAAGATACGCTTTGCTTCTTCGGCTTTCTTCTTTGCCTCTTCCGCCTTCTTCAAAGCTTCCTGCTTTGCCTTGGCTCTTGCCTCTTCCTCAGCCTTCTTGCGGGCTTCCTCGGCTGCTTTCAGACGTGCCTCTTCCGCTTTCTTACGTTTTTCTTCCTCTTCTGCCTTGAGGCGTGCCTCCTCGGCTGCACGTTTCTCAGCGGCTGCAGCTGCACGCTGTCTGGCTGCTGCTTCTGCGATTCTACGCTCCTGTGCAGCTGCCTTTTCTTCTGCCTCTTTCAGCTTCTTTCTTCTGGCTTCTTCTTTCCGCTCAGCTTCCTCAATAGCCGCCTTCTTCTTGGCTGCCTCTGCCTCCGCTGCCTTCTTCGCCATCTCTTCCTGCGCCTTTTTCTTTTCTTCCTCTGCCTTATTCTCAGCATCGCCATACTGCGCAAGCTTTGATATCTCTGCACCCAGAGCATCCTCATCCTCATCGCCAAGATCGTACATACTCTTCACATCATTGGTTGGAGTACTCCGGTTTGGCACAATGCTGATGATATCATCTGCATCATCCTTGGATGCTTTGTTCTCCTGTGCTTTCCACTCTACACCATCGGAAATAATCGTTGTATTTCCCTGTTTTGTAAAGGATGCTTCCTCTTCTGCATCATCCCCATTGATTACCTTTACATCGCCACTGCCACCGGATAATTTTGTAGGACGCAATCTTGCTTTTTCATCATCCTGAGCCTTTTTCTTCTCAGGTGCTTTCTCTTCCTGCTTGTTACCCATGTCAATATTGAGACCAAGTCCTCCAGATGGCTCTGTAGCTCCAAGGCTACCGCCCAGTCCTCCAAGTCCTTTGCTCTCTGTCTTGCCACCTGACAGTCCGCCACCTACTGGTGCTCCAAGTCCGCCGCCAGCCGGCTTATCTAAGGATTTTCCAGACTTATCTGCCTGAATGCCAACACTCATGCCAAGTCCTTCATCACTTGCCTTCTTTGGCTCTTCCTTCGCAGGTTCTGCTGCCTTTGCAGGTGCCTCTTCTGGTTCCTCGTCCTCCAATTTAATACCAAGTTCTGCAGCTTTCTTACGACGTTTTTTCTCTTCGATTTTCGCAAGTTCTTCTGCTGACAGAGTTTTGTATTTTGGCTTATTGTGGTCTGCAGCAGTTTCTCCCGCATCTGCAGCTCCAGACAATTGCATTGCTTCCTGCTCTTTTTTCAATTTTGCAGCCTTGGCAGCTTTCTCCTTTTCTACCTGTGCTCTTACCGCAGCAATCAATGCTTCTCTTTGATCAATAGCCACTCCCATTGCCTCCTTTCAGTCATACCTTCTCTCGGTCATATCTTCTCGTCAAGAATTATCTGTATTCTTTCACACGTTTTAGCAAATTCTTCTTAACAGAATCTATCTTCAAAGATGCTTTTAACTCATCTCGTGAAGGTCCTTTTTGTACCGGCTGTTCCTCTTTCTTCTCGGCCTGTGGTGTTGTTGGAATCGAGTCTATGCTGATTCCAAGTGATGCAAGTAACGCTTCCGCCTCTCTCTGCATCTGCTCTTCCTTCTGCATGTTCTCCGTCATCTTATCCTGTGCTTCTTCCATGATCTCGTTGAAATTGTTCTCAACGATTTTCACTTCTTTGTGATAATCCGGGAATAACGATGACTTGAATACCGGGAAGTCCAACTTCTTTTTTTCCGGTTTCGTTGTAAACGGAGCTACGTGGAATTCCTCTTTCGGTTCTTCCTCCAGCTCCTCGATTTCTTCCTCTGTCTCTGGTTCTTCTTCAACAGCTTCTTCTACTACTGTCTCCTCGATCTCCGGTTCTGACTCGGATTCCACCTCTGGCTCCGGTTCTACAACCTCTGGCTCCTCGATCTCTTCCTCAACCTCCGGTTCTTCTTCGACAGTCTCTTCTGCTATCTCTTCGATTTCCGGTTCTTCTTCCACAGTTTCTTCAATCTCAGGTTTCGGTTCCGGCATCTTCATCTCTCCGAATTCATCATCCACAGTTTCAGAGAAATCGTCAACCTCATATTCTTCCTCAAAATCTTCCGGCGCCAGTTCCACTGTCTGGAATTCAAACGTCGTTTTCTTGGCTGTTGTCACTTCTGCTTCCTTCGTCTCGGTCTCCTGCGTCACATGTTCCTTGGATGCAAGTTCCTCAATCGTATCCGCTTCTGCTTCAAAACCATCATCTTCATCTACTACGACTACATCTTTTGCAATTGTCCCTTTTCCATGTCTCATATCTTCCGCCTGCCCTGTTGTCTCTGCAATCTCTGATGAAATGTCACTATTTGATTCTTTCGGCTCTTCCGATGGTTTTACATCTTCCGATTCCGATGTTACTTCTTTTGTTTCTTCTATATCAGCATCCGTTGTCTCAGATTCTTCCTCGTGTTTCTTTCTCTTCCGTCTCTGGAAAAATCCCTTCTTTTTTTCTTTTTCCGGTTCTTCCGCTTCTGTCTCAGACGCTTCCTCTGCCGTTTTTTGTTCTGATGTTTCTGTCACAGATGCTTTCTCTGCTGTTTCTTGTTCTGTCACAGTTGTTTTCTCAGACGTCTTCTGTTCTGTCTCATCCGCAACTGTCTCAGGCACTTTCGTTTCGGTTTCCGTTTTTTCTTCGGTAGCAGGTTTCACTTCTGCCTCAGTCTTTTCAGCTTCCGCCGCTGCCGCAGCTTCTGCCTTTTCCTGCTGCTTTTGTTTTTTCAGCAGTTTCTTTTCTTTCCGTTGCTCCTCGCGTTCCTGCTTTTTGAGCATCTTCTGCACTTTCTTCTCCGAACCGGCAGGTGTATATGAATCCTCATACATGATCGTAATCTCTGCCTCTTTCGGATGCATCCGCAGATCATCGGTTGCAAGCAGCTCCTGTTCTTCTGCACGAAGTGCCTCCATATCTGGATCATCATCTACAGCTTCAGTGTCCGCATATATATCGAAATATGTATCTACCTTTACTTTTCCAGCTTCGATATCCAATATAATCTGGCTGTTATCGGAATTCTTGAACGATGCATGATATAACTCAGCCAGCGTCGCCGCCTCGTTCTGTTTTTCCTCTTTCTTGTAAAGCAGATATAACTCAAAGCTCCAGTCATAGTCCAGATTGTGTGCATACCCGGCAATCAATGGTTCCAGCGTCTTGTAATCGTCCGCATGTTCATGCTTATTCCAGACATATTCCATGTCCCGGCTGTCATATGCATTGGCATCAAACATATACATATCGTAATACGTCTTTGCCAGCTGGAAATATCCCATCCGCAAATACAGCTCCACAAACGTATACAAAACCCGCTTCGATTCCGGTCCCAGACGATGCGCCATGATCAGACATCGTCTGGCATCCTTATATCTATCATTTTTTATGTAAATCTCTCCACACAGTCTCAGGAACTGTGGGTTCAGGGATTTTGTCAAATCCTGATGTTCCACTAACTCAAGTGCCAGACTATATTCTCTGGAATTCGCCAACTCTTTAATTTTATTTACACTCGCCATGCTGAGTCCTGCGCCCATGCCCTGTCACCTCTGCCAGTTTCATTTTACTTAGTGTCCTTCAAAGACCTTTTCTACCTTCTCGATTACGGTGTCTTTCATGTTGCCTCTTGTCTTTTCATACTGCAATCCTGACTCCATAATCTCCAAAAGTTCCATTCTGTACTCGCTATCAATATCCTTGATGTATTCCATCAATACATCCTTCAGTTCAATGACATATTCCTTCGTCTGCATCTTTGCAAGCATCTCATCTGGATTGAACTTCGATGTACTCTTCATGTCTTCCTGCTTACGTCCACAGATCAGACATTCATCTGCACCAGCCTCGTTTACATAACCACAGTTACATGTCCAGATCATGCCATCGGTACGATACTTCTCGACTGCATCAATACCACGTTTCTCTTTAAGTGCAGATAATCTATGTAACGGCATGCTGACATCGATTGGCTGGTCGTTGCACGCGAATACACCACGGCTTGTCACATATTTGGAGATGCGTACCTTTGCATCCTTCAAAAGCAGAATATCCTTTGCAGGAAGCTTACACTCCATATCCTTGGATTCGATCAGAGAAACATTTCCTTTCTCAAATACAAAATCCAGATCCTTTAACAGCAATCGTTCTTCATACAGGTTTGTCAGCTCGACGTCTGCACGGATTGCACGAATATCATCTTTGTTATAATTAAAGAAATCTGTAGAAATTGTTACTCCATTCTTAGAACCACGTAACCATACACGTACCGGTCTTGGCACCAGACGATTATAGTAGTTGCTGACATACAGAGATTTTTCTGTAACTGGATTCTCCTCTGGCTTCTTCTTCAGGCGAACAGCTGTACCAGAAGCGATCGTTCCTACGGAATAGCTTGCAAACTGTGTATAATTCAGTTCCACGCCAATTACCGCATCCGCTTTCTTTCTTGCTGCGATTGTCTGCAGACGCTTCAGTGCTGTCTCATTTACCTGCTCCAGCTTGCCTGTCAGCTTCTCACTCTCGGAATCTGACATCTCACTCACACCGGCTGCAAACCCCTTGAAAAAGTTCGAGCTAAGTACCGACTGTACATTTACAAATCCCAAATACTCTACGATTTCGTAACCCTCAAAGCCCTGTCCGGACGTCAACATTACTTCTGTCATTTTTATTACCCTCCCAAAATAAAAATAATCGCTCAAATTTACCTTAAATGATACCATACTTCCATCATATTTGAAAGACTTTTTGTATGATTTATAACATTTTCATCAATTATTTTGTGCATTTTATGCAAAAATCACCAAATTTCTAAAATGCTAATGGATTTTTATTCTCATATTTGTGGAAATAAAACTCCAAATCAAAATAGGTATGCTCGTCGCTGTCCGCGATCATTTCCCAGTTCTCCAGTTCATCCAGATTCGGGAAATGTGTATCCGCTGCATAATCATAGTTGATCTTCGTCACATGCGCATACTTGCAATACGGAAGCAGCATCTCGTAGATCTGTCCGCCACCGATTACAAAAATTTCCTTATCCTCATATTTTTTCAGTTCCTCGAACAGTTCTTCCTTCGAGTGAACAACCGTACCCCCTCGCACGGTATAATTCGGATCAGTCGATAAAATGATATTATCTCTTCCCGCAAGCGGCAGGCCATTCGGGAATCCTGCCAGTGTCTTTCTTCCAAGTACAACGACATTTCCCATTGTCGTCTGTCGGAAGAATTTGTGATCCTCTGGTATTGATACGAGCAGATCGCCCTTGTTTCCAATCGCCCAGTTGTTATCTACTGCTACTATTAAGTCCATATTACCCTCCAAATATTTCGCTCTAAACCGCTATTGGTATGTTCTTGATCTGTGGTCCGGTCTGATAATCTTCGATTGTAAAATCATCAACCGTAAAATCATAAAAATCTTTGACATCTGGATTGAGTGTTACTTTCGGCGCCGGATACGTCGGCCGGCTGATCAGCTCTTCCACGATTGGAATGTGTCTGTCATAGATGTGTGCATCTGCGATCACATGTACCAGCTCTCCCGGTTCAAATCCAGTTACCTGTGCCATCATATACACAAGTGCCGCATACTGTACGACATTCCAGTTATTCGCTGCAAGCACATCCTGCGAACGCTGATTCAAAATGGCATTTAATTTGTTGCCTGTGACATTGAACGTCACGCTGTACGCACACGGATACAGGTTCATCTCGGACAGATCCTGATGCACATAAATGTTCGTCATGATACGGCGGCTGTATGGATTGTTCTTCAGATCATAGATCACACGATCGACCTGATCCATCATACCCTCTTTATATTTGTGCTTCACACCGAGCTGGTAACCATACGCCTTGCCGATCGAACCATCTTCGTCTGCCCACGCGTCCCAGATATGGCTGTGCAGGTCATGGACGTTATTTGATTTTTTCTGCCAGATCCAGAGCAATTCATCAATTGCGGATTTGATATAAGTTTTTCGAAGCGTGATCGCCGGAAATTCCTCCGCCAGATTATATCGGTTTACAACACCAAACCGTTTGATCGTATATGCCGAAGTCCCATCCTCCCATTTCGGACGCACCTTTTCGCCCTTCGTATCGTAACCGTTCTCAATAATATCCTTACACATCGCAATGAACAAATCATCTGCTTTACTCATGTTTTGTCTCCTTCTCCTATTTTGTGCAGTATTCACAGTCTCACTTGTGAATATGTGCCAATCTTATTTTTTCTGCTTGTATTTTTTTCTTTTTCTGTTAACATAATGCCCATGGAGGTACATTCTATGATTCCAAAAGAATTCGGGCCTCGTCTAAAAATTTCGCGTCGTCAAAAACATCTCAATCAAACCGACATTTCCAAACGACTCAATATTACAAGACAAGCCTACAGTAACTATGAAACGGGAAGATGTGCGCCGCCAGTCGATGTTCTGGCTGAACTTACACTGCTTCTCGAATATGATTTCTTTTCTATTTTTCTGGAAGCGGCTGCTTCCAAATTATTTCATTCCAATTTTCAATTTTATCCAGAAAGCGAGGATCTATCATGTCAGACACAACCACCTTTGGAGCTATGCTCATTCGTCTCCGACTCCACTCCGGTTACACCCAGAAAGAAATAGCCGCATCGACCGGCATCTCACGTTCATCGTATTGTCATCTGGAAGCGGACTACCGAAAGCCAACGATGGAATTTTTTATTAAGCTTTGCATCTTCTATAAGCAAAATCCCGTGAAGCTCCTGCTTCCACTTTTCCCGGAAGAATCCATGGATTCCCAGAAGCATTATCTGCAATATTTAAATTCGTTATGTGAAATCCGATACAAATCAGACACGAAGCGCAATCGAAAGCGCAACGTCAAATGCTGGTCTAAGAAATAGCATCAAAGTTGTTCCCGATCAGAAATCCGGCTTCCGCCTGTTTCCGGTTCTTCTCGTATGGATTACTCTCTGAATACTGGATCTGTGTCGTCGTCTCTCCACCTGCAACATACGTTCTGCCGCATTCCGGACAGACCCCCATCTTCAATGTTACATTCGCCGATATCAGCTTTGCACCCGGCTTGCTGCTTTTCTGAATCGCATTCGCCACGTGCTCCCGTTCATGTGCACTTACTTTCGCGTACGATTCTCCTGCCGCAATCTTGCCCGGTGTCTTAAATGACACATCCGGTTCGTTCGAACCATCGACATATTTCCGATTCTTACACGTCTGACCTTCGTGGAAGTGTCGACCGTATTGTCCGCATTGACCGGTGTCACGCGGCTGACACCGCTATATGGAATTATATAGTTGTTACTCATCGAACCAATATTCATTCCATCACCTCAAAAAAATAAAGGTAACCAGACAGGTTATCTGCATGGTTACCTTTATTTTACTATATTTCGCTTATATCCACAAGAGAAAGATTGTGTCTGTCAGATGACTCTAAGCTTGTAAGAAGCGCATGTGCGGTATCTAAGCTTGTGAGAACCGTCACACCTGTCTCGATTGCATTTCGGCGGATTACGAAGCCGTCCTTGCTGTGTTCCACACCCTGTGACGGTGTGTCGATAACAAGATCGATCTCATGTGACAGAATCAGGTCTAACAGGTTCGGAGAAGGCTCTTCCACCTTGTTAATCGGTTTTGCAGGTACGCCATTCTCATTCAGGACACGGCAGGTACTTCTTGTCGAATAGATCTCATAACCAAGCGCGGTAAACCGCTGTCCGATTTCTACTGCATCCAGCTTATCGGAATCCTTTACTGTAAGTATCATCTTCTTGTACTTCGGCAGATTCACGCCGTTTCCAAGGAATGCCTTGAACAACGCTTCGTTGTAATTTTTCGAGATACCAAGGCACTCACCGGTTGATTTCATCTCCGGACCAAGGCTGATCTCAGCACCCCGGATCTTCTCAAAGGAGAATACCGGCATCTTGATTGCGAAGTATTCAGATTCCGGCTGTAATCCCGGTGTATAGCCCATATCCTTGATCTTCTCGCCTGTGATAACTCTCGTTGCAAGATCAACGATTGGAATACCGGTTACCTTACTGATGTATGGTACGGTACGGCTTGATCGCGGGTTAACCTCGATGACATATACCTCATCCTGATATACAATAAACTGAATATTAATCAGTCCGATAACATGCAGGCTGTTCGCAAGCTTCTTCGTGTAGTCTTCGAGCACACGCTTGATCTTCGGTGTGATCGTCTGTGCCGGATACACAGAGATACTATCTCCGGAATGGATACCTGCACGCTCGATATGCTCCATGATACCAGGAATCAGGATATCGTGGCCATCACATACGGCATCAACCTCGATTTCCTTACCCATCAGATATTTGTCAACCAAAACCGGATGCTCCTGCTCATGGCGATTGATAATCTCCATAAACTCAATGATATCCTTATCCGAGATTGCAATCTGCATACCCTGTCCGCCTAATACATAGGAAGGACGAACAAGGACCGGATAACCAAGCTCATTGGCTGCTTCCAGCGCTTCCTTTGCTGTAAATACAGTCTTACCGGCAGCTCTTGGGATACAGCATTTCTCCAGAATCTCATCGAACAGTTCTCGGTCTTCGGCCGCATCGACATTTTCAGCACTTGTACCAAGGATTGGCACGCCCATCTCCAAAAGCGCCTCCGTCAACTTGATGGCTGTCTGACCACCGAACTGTACAACCGCGCCATCCGGTTTCTCGATATTTACGATAGACTCTACATCTTCTGCCGTCAGTGGCTCGAAATACAGACGATCTGCAATATCGAAGTCTGTACTGACTGTCTCCGGATTATTATTTACAATAATGGTCTCATAGCCCTTGTTCTTCAAGGTCCACGTACTGTGTACCGAGCAGTAATCAAACTCAATACCTTGTCCGATACGGATCGGGCCGGAACCAAGCACCATGATCTTCTTCTTATTCTCATCCACTTCGACTTCGGATTCGCCATCGTAGCAGGAATAATAATATGGTGTCTCCGCCTCGAACTCCGCCGCACAGGTATCTACGATCTTGTAGGATGCATGAATACCATAACCATAACGAAGCTCCTTGATTTCCTTTTCCTTCTTGCCTGTAATCTGTGCGATTACCTTGTCTGGAAACTCCATGCGCTTTGCTTCCTGCATCATTTCCTTAGTGATCTCAGGTGTCTCACGCAACAATTTTTCTTCCTGTACAATATTGTTGATCTTATCGATAAACCAGATATCTACCTTCGTAATATCATGGATTTCCTCTGCGGAGATTCCACGGCGCAGTGCTTCTGCGATGACGAAGATTCGACGATCATCAATGCGGTGCAGCATCTCATGGATTTCTTCCGTCGGAAGATCATTGTAATTCTCGTAGATCAGGCTGTCCACATGCTGTTCCAGGGAACGAAGTGCCTTCATAAGTGCACCCTCGAAGTTCGTACAGATACTCATAACCTCACCGGTTGCCTTCATCTGCGTCGTCAGCTTGCGGCTTGCCTTGATGAACTTATCGAAAGGAAGTCTCGGCATCTTAACTACAACATAATCAAGTGCCGGCTCAAAGCTTGCATATGTCTTACCTGTGATAGCATTTTTAATCTCATCCAGATTATATCCAAGTGCAATCTTGGCAGCCACCTTCGCAATCGGATAACCGGTTGCCTTCGAAGCAAGTGCCGAAGAACGGCTTACCCGCGGGTTTACCTCGATTACACAATATTCAAATGTCGTCGGATGCAATGCAAACTGTACGTTACATCCCCCCTGGATACCAAGCTCTGTAATGATATTTAAAGCAGCACTACGAAGCATCTGGTATTCCTTATCTGCCAGTGTCTGTGATGGTGCAACAACGATAGAATCTCCGGTATGGACACCAACCGGATCCAGATTCTCCATATTACATACGGTAATACAGGTACCGTTCGCATCACGCATAACCTCGTACTCAATCTCTTTCCAGCCCGCGATACAACGCTCAACCAATACCTGACCGACACGTGACAGACGCAGTCCGTTCATCAGTATCTCTACGAATTCTTCTTCGTTGTGCGCGATACCGCCGCCGCTTCCGCCAAGCGTATACGCCGGACGCAGCACGATCGGGTACCCGATCTTCTCAACGAACGCCAGACCATCCTTGATGTTCGTTACGACTTCGGATGGTGCACATGGCTCATGGATCTTCTCCATAGTCTTCTTGAATTCCAGACGATCTTCTGCTTTCTTGATCGTTTTAGAAGATGTACCAAGCAGCCTTACATTATGTTCCTTCAGGAAACCGGACTCTTCCAGTTCCATCGCGATATTTAACGCTGCCTGACCACCCAGTGTCGGAAGCACGCTATCCGGCTTTTCCTTCTTGATAACTGCCTTCACAACCTCCGGTGTCAAAGGCTCAATATATACCTTATCTGCAATATCCTTATCTGTCATGATGGTGGCAGGATTCGAGTTGATCAATACTACACAGATGCCCTCTTCCCTCAGGGAACGGCATGCCTGTGTACCGGCATAATCAAACTCTGCCGCCTGTCCGATGACAATCGGACCGGATCCAATAACTACAACCTTTTTTACGTGTGGATTCTTTGGCATTATTTAGACACCTCCATCATATTCATAAACTCATCAAACAAAAATCCGGTATCAAGCGGGCCTGCACAGGCTTCCGGATGGAACTGTACCGTCTGTACATTCTTTCCAAGGTAATGAACACCCTCAATTGTCTTATCATTTACATTGATAAAGCTTGGCTCTGCAATATCACGATCCAACGTCTCTTCCTTTACCACATAGCCATGATTCTGTGTTGAAATATATACCTTCCCGGTCTTTAAATCCTTTACCGGATGATTTGCTCCACGATGTCCATATTTCATCTTCTGTGTATCTGCACCGTTTGCAAGCGCCAGAAGCTGATGTCCAAGACAGATTGCGAAAATTGGAATCTTCGTAGCAAAAAGCTTCTTGATTTCCTCGATTGTCTTCACATTGTCCTTCGGATCGCCAGGACCATTCGTCAGCATAATGCCGTCCGGTGCATCTGCGATGATCTCCTCTGCAGGAGTCTCCGCCGGATATACAGTCACTGAACAACCACGCTCCAACAGACAACGCACAATGTTCTTCTTCACACCAAGGTCGATGACCGCAACCTTATAACCATCGCCTGGGAAGCTCATCTTCTCCTTGCATGTGACATCCAGCACAACATGTCCCATGCTCCATGCCTTGATCCTTTTGATACAATCGTCCTTATCAAAATTCTCATCCGTTGTGATCATGCCCTTCATCGTACCTTTGTCCCGCAGAATCTTCGTTAATGCACGTGTATCAATTGCCTCAATTCCGGTAATATCATTTTCTATAAGAAATGACTCGACACTTTCCTCGCTTCGGAAGTTGCTTGGCCGCTTCGCCAGTTCTCTGACAATAAAGCCAGACTGCCATGGGCGCTCCGCCTCCATATCTTCCTTACAAATACCATAGTTACCAATCAACGGATACGTCATACACACAGACTGTCCTGCATAAGAAGGATCCGTCAGTACTTCCAGATAACCAGTCATCGATGTGTTAAATACGATCTCACTGATAATTTCCTTGGTCGAACCGACGCTTTTCCCCTCGAATACATGGCCATCTTCCAGTATCAGAAATGCTTTCATAGTCTTTGTCCTTTCTTCTTAGATTTACTTGCAAAACAAGAAATTTGCTCAAAAAAAAAGAGTGAAACGGAAAAATTGCATAGTTATCCGAAGCTCTTTTTTTCTCAAATTGCAAAAATTATACATCAATTTTCGCCATAGCACAACCCCTTTTGTCAGATTCTTTTATTCTTCTTTTGTTCTTCCCTTTCCAAGCGGCTGTAAATACATCCACAATAGTCCTGCCGGTACAGGTGATACTCCCGTGACAGCTCGATGGAATGAGCATATCCATTTTTTTTCTTGAAATCACTGTACAGATATGCAACGCCATATTTTTCTGCCATCCGCTCACCGATCTCGTTTAACCATGCCGCGTTTTTGTGCGGACTAATCGAAAGTGTCGTCGTAAAAATATCGAAACCGTGCTCCTTCGCATACCGGGCGGTCTCCTCTAACCGCAGTTCATAACACTTATAGCAGCGGCGTCCACGCTCCGGTTCTTTCTCCAAGCCTTTCGCGATCGCATAAAACTTCTCCGGCTCATACGCACCGTCACACACAACTACATTTCTCGCAAACTCAGCCTCCTGTGTAAACCGTTTCAATTCTTCGATCCGCTTCTCGTATTCTTCCTTTTCCGTGATGTTTGGATTGTAAAAAAAAGCCGTGATATCAAATTCTTCATATAATACACTCAGCACATGGGAACTGCACGGTGCACAGCATACATGCAATAACATTTTTTTTGTTTTTTTTACATTTTCGTTTATTTCCTTGTCCATTTTTATCCCTTCCTTGTCACTTCGACGAAAAAAGTCGTCCAATCGACCTACAAAAATGACGATTTTTGTGCAATATTCACAGTTGACTTTAGCAATAATATACAATATACTAAAGTCAATGAAAGAACTATAATATGATTAGTTATGATTATATATTTTTACAGCTTGAAGGGCAAGAGTAAAAACGATAGAATCGCTATATGGGAGGTAAGAAACTATGACAGTGGATCAGGCAGTTAAAAAATTCAAATTAGAGCCACTTAACGTATATACGGCGAAGGCAAAAGCAAAAGAACTGAACGTAGAGGAAGTTCTGTATATGAATGTTCAGAAGAACAAATATGCCTACATCGTAAAAGATGGTGCGCGTGGCTATGTGCTCTATCAGGATGAAAAAAGTATTTATTCCAAGATGTACAAAGGTCTTAAGATGACCCCACTTGAGCCATAATTGTACATATTTCGTATACGTATATATAATATACACAAAAAGAAATCCGGAGCTTCGATGCAAATCGAGGTTCCGGATTTTTGGTTATTCACTATATTTATTCTTATAGAACAGCTTCACATGCTCTATGCATTTATCATTCAGTTCCACAATTACCGCTTCCGTGCGGTTTTTGCTGTTGTTGATGAATGCGTACCACTTCTCTTTCCTGTCCGGAAAGCAGGAAGTGTAATCCCGGATGATCATATCCGGATGTGCCTGACGTTCATTGTCAAACAGGATTGAAGTATATGGCAGCACCTTCTGAATCTTACCTGCCTCAAACTCATAAACCTTTTTCCGTGATGAGCGTTTTACGATCTTCGAGATCTCGCAATCCCCGTTCACAAATATATACTCATACTCCAATTCCTGCCGCGTCGCTGTAATAATCGTAAGAGCAATACCTATAATCAGAATCGACGGACCTACCCAGCCTGCTATAAACGTCCAGATCGCAAGTCCTACAACCATCAAAGCAGCGGATGCCACAACAGGCATCCGGTCCTTTGCTTTTAATTTCTTTTGTACTGCGTATTCCGCATAACCTTCCAAGTTATTTACCATACTTACATTTCCTTTAATGACTCATCAATTGCCTTTGCCGCCTTCTTACCGGCACCCATTGCAAGGATAACGGTTGCTGCACCTGTAACAACATCACCACCGGCATACACATGCTCGCGCGTACTCTCACCAGTTTCTTCGTTGACGATGATACCGCCCCACTTCTGTGTTTCCAGTCCTTCGGTTGTCTGGCGGATCAACGGATTCGGTGACTGACCGATTGCGATGACAACTGTCTCAACCGGAATTACCGTATTCGATCCCTCGATCGGCTGCGGACGTCTACGTCCGGAAGCATCTGGCTCACCAAGTTCCTGTGCAACTACCTCGATGCCAGTTACCCAGCCATCTTCTCCGTGGATCTCAACCGGGTTGTTCAGGAGCTTAAAAATCACGCCCTCTTCCTTTGCATGCTCAACTTCTTCCTTACGGGCAGGAAGCTCTTCTTCGCTTCTTCTGTAAACAATATAAACCTCTTCTGCGCCAAGACGCTTTGCACAACGAGCGGCATCCATTGCAACATTACCGCCGCCGACAACTGCAACCTTCTTTGCGTGCATAATCGGAGTTGTGCTGTCATCCTTATAAGCCTTCATAAGGTTTGTTCTTGTGAGGAACTCATTTGCCGAGTAAACACCGCAAAGGTTCTCACCGGGGATATTCATAAATCTCGGAAGACCTGCGCCCGAACCGATAAATACTGACTCAAAGCCGTAATCGTCCATAAGCTCGTCAATTGAGAGAACTCTGCCGATAACCATATTTGTTTCAACATCAACACCT
>ENA-OPDA01000934-OPDA01000934.1-human-gut-metagenome-genome-assembly--contig:-NODE-934-length-20533-cov-2.560650_pt1 | contig 20533 bp, 9 predicted proteins | sample MGYA00241253_ERZ501486 | MGnify/ENA primary metagenome ERZ501486 (study PRJEB25962, sample SAMEA2042510) | human gut metagenome | biome: human gut; feature: human-associated habitat; material: faeces... | reverse complement strand
TGATCTGGCTCGGAGTGAAAAAGGATTATGAGCCGGTGCTTCTCTTTCCTATGGGAGTGGGCTGTATATTGGCAAATATACCGGGGCATTTTGCCGTTATCCCGGTGGGAGGCGGGGAGCCGGGCTTTTTGCAGGTTCTTTATGAAGCGGGAATTGCCAATGAGCTGTTTCCTGTCCTGATTTTTGTGGCGGTAGGCGCGATGTGTGATTTTACGCCGCTTATCCGCCAGCCTTATGTCATGCTTTTTGCGGCAGCGGCCCATTTAGGTATTTTTGCAGCGGCGCTTCTGGCATCAGCTTTTGGATTTCCTTTCAACCAGGCGGCGGCGATTGGCATCATCGGCGCGGCGGACGGTCCGACGACGATTTTTGTGGCGCAGAAATTTGCTGCAGAACTTCTGGCGCCCCTCACGGTGACGGCATTCTGCTATATGTCCCTTGTCCCAATTATCCAGCCGCCTATTATCAGACTGCTGACGACAAAGCAGGAAAGACGTATCCGCATGGCATATAAAGAAGAGAAACCCGTGTCATGGACAGCACGTTTCCTTTTCCCTTTTATGGTGGTGCTTTTTGCAGGTATTCTGGCTCCTATTTCCGTACCGCTCATCGGCGCGCTCATGTTCGGCAATATGCTGAAAGTATCGGGCGTTGTGGATTCTCTGGCAAGTACGGCACAGAATGAACTCGCCAATCTGGTGACACTCTTTCTCGGTATTACGGTAGGCGCTACGATGACGGCGGAAAATATCCTGACATTTGATGTCCTGAAAATCCTTATCCTTGGTGCGGCGGCGTTCGTTTTCGATACGGTGGGCGGCGTGCTTTTTGCAAAGTTGGCAAATCTCTTCCTGAAACAAAAGCTGAATCCCATGATCGGAGCCTGTGGCATTTCCGCGTTCCCCATGTCGGGGCGCGTTGTTGCCAAGATGGCTTTGAAAGAAGATCCTTCCAATTTCATCATCCAGCACGCCATGGGCGTCAATGTGGCGGGACAGGTTGCTTCCGTCGTCGCCGGCGGCCTTGTGCTTGCTCTTATTCCCGTTTTGTCATAAAGGAGGAACTATGTCAAGTTTGGACGCTTCCGTTTATCTTCTGGCTATCGCATATCCCTTGCTTTTCGTAGTGATGGCTGTTTTTATGGGACTGACGTACTTCCTGCGCAGGGTATTTCCCGGAGACTGAAGAAGCGGGATTTTCTTCCGGCCGCGGTTTGCGGGGAGGGAGAAAAAGTTTTATACTGTACCTATGTGAAAATAATTCTCTTTTAGGAGGCAGAAATGAAAGAAACATACAGCAGAAGCAAATCCGTTTGGCAGCGGATGAATGCCCGTGAGCGCAAGGCCGCCATGGCATACGGTGAAAAATACAAGGCGTTCCTTGATACGGCACGCACGGAAAGACTGGCGGCAGCGGAAATTATCCGCCGTGCGGAAGAAAAGGGATTTAAACCTGTCTATACCATGAAGTCGCTCAAAGCGGGAGACAAGGTATATTGGAACCAGAAAGATAAATCCGTTATTTTAGCGGTGATTGGGAAAGAACCCGTCCATGAAGGCATCAAAATCGTAGGATCCCATATTGATTCGCCCCGTCTGGATCTGAAAGCCAATCCGGTTCATGAACAGGACGGCATTGTGTACTTCCGTACCCACTACTACGGCGGGATTAAGAAATACCAGTGGACCTGCATTCCGCTGGCGCTCATCGGCGTCGTATTCACGAAAGACGGTAAAAAAGTGGATATCAATATCGGACTGAAAGACAGCGATCCCGTTTTCTATGTATCCGACCTGCTTATCCACATGGCGCAGGACCAGATGAAGAAGACTCTGGCAGAAGGGATTACCGGAGAACAGCTCCAGGCTGTCGCGGGTACTCATTCTGAAGAAGGGCAGGCACCGAAAGACGCCATCATGACGCTTTTGAAAAAGGAATACGGAATTGAAGAGGAAGACTTCGCCGCCGCTGAATTGGAACTTGTTCCCGCCACAAAGAGCCGCGACGTCGGATTTGACCGTTCCCTCATTGCTTCTTACGGACAGGACGACCGCGTATGTTCTTTCGCGAATCTGGAAGCCATCCTGGACGCGAAACCCGGTGTGAAGACCCAGGCCGCTCTTCTTACGGATAAGGAAGAAATCGGATCTTATGGAAATACGGGAATGGAATCTTCCTATTTCGTGAAATTTGTGATGAAACTCCTTGCGCTGCAGGGACAGGAAAGCCTTCTTGATTTCTATGAAACCATGGAAAACAGCGAGATGCTTTCTGCTGATGTGAATTCCTGTCTTGATCCTATGTTCCCGGAAGTTTCTGAAAAAGACAACGCTTCTTTCCTGGGATACGGGGTTAACCTGACCAAGTACGGCGGTTCCCGCGGCAAGGCAGGCAGCAATGATGCCAATGCGGAATTTTTGCAGAAGGTCAGAAAAATCTTTAATGATGCCGGTGTATGCTGGCAAATCGGTGAACTGGGAAAAGTCGACCAGGGCGGCGGCGGAACGATTGCTTTCATGATGGCGAACTGGGGCGCGGAAGTGGTAGACTGCGGCACGTCCATGCTATCCATGCACGCTCCCTGCGACCTGCTGTCCAAGGCGGACGCTTACGAAACGTACCTGGCGTACAAGGCATTCTTTGAAAGCAGGTAAGGAAAAGAGGAAATCATCGTCTCGAAAGGGGCGGTGATTTTTTCGTGGGAAAAAATATAATAGAGTCGTGATGAAAAAATGGATGTCATTGAAAAGTGAGGATTTAATGAACATCATCGGAAATACTTATACATGATGGTTAATTATTAATCTACAATGGAAAATGTAAATGTGTGGAAGATGTGGTTGTAAGGCATTGTATGATTTGATAATGGATATAGGGGGGAGATAAATGCATTAAAGTTTAGCATTTACTGCAAGGGTCAAAATGAAAAAACATTTTTATCTCCATATCTTTTAATATAGAAACATATGCGTATATATGGAAGAAGACGGTTATATCTTATCGGAAGTGCTATAATGAGGAAGCACTATGAGTTATATGTCAGGCAGGTGGCTTATGAAGAAAAAGATTTTGATAGCGGTGTTGGTGTTGGGAATAGCTTTTTCAAATGTAACAATAGGGACGGCGGGTAAAGATATGCCTGCGGGGGGAGATACTTTTTCTGTACAGGAAAAGTTGCCTGTAAAATTTACGCAATATTTTTCAGATAGGGCAGGAAAAGATGCAGAGGCAGCATCAGAAAAAAATGTTATTCCTACAGGGGCGGCAGATGAATTAGTGTATAGGCGTCCGGGGAATGAAGGAATTTATATGCTTCGGGGATTGGTAGCAATAAATCAGCATAAATATAAGCAGGCAATTAAGGATTATACTAAAGCTATAGAATTGAATCCTGATTCCGCACTGGCTTATTATGCAAGGGCGACCGCATATAGTTTGGAAGAGGATTTTTATGCAGCAGAACAGGATTACAATAAAGCGTTGAAAAAGAATCCTGAACCGGAAATGAGGGGGCATATCTTATTGGGGCGAGGGGTTGCTTATGTGCAACTCGGGGAGACAGAATCTTGTCTTAATGATTTTGATGAAGCGTTGAAGTATCTAAAAGGAGAAGAAAAGGGAAAGGTCTATAGCAAAAGAGGACTTGCGTATCTGCTTCTTGGCGAGATGGATAAGAGTTATGTTGATTTTGAGAAGGCATTATCTATTAACACCAAGGATGTAATAGCGCTTATATCGATTGCTGATCTGCAGTGGTTGCATTACCATGCACCGGAAAAAGCATTACCTTTTCTTGACAGGGCGGTGGCAGCGGACTCATCTAATCTTCTTGCTTGGATGAAAAGAGGCAAAGTACTTCTGGATTTGCATGAGGATGAAAAAGCATTGACGTCTTTTAACAAGGGGCACGTGGTTGGAGAAACAGATGGGATTCCTTATTTATTACGAAATATGTATTATATGCAGCATAGAAGATTTACCGATGCGAGAAATGATTTAACGCATTTGATTTCCATTTATCCGAATAATGCGTATTTCTATTCGAAGCGTTGTGATGCGAGTATGAAGTTGCATGATTTTGGCGGGGCATTGGAAGATATAAGAAAAGCGATAGCATTGGAGCCGGATAAAGGATACTATTACATGATGCTTGGGCTTGTATACAGCCAGACAGAACGGTATGATGAAGCGATTACTGCGTTTGAAACGGCAATTGCAAAGGGGCATAAAAAAGCAGAAGTGTACAATAACTTGGGATATGTTTATAAATTGAAAGGGAATTATCAAAAGGCGTTGGGCATACTGAATAAAGCTATAGAAATGGATCCCGGTTATGGAGAAAGTTATCGCTCTCGGGGAGAAGTGTATGCGGAAATGGGGGAATACGAAAAGGCGGTGGCAGATATTACGGAATTTTTAAAAATTAATCCCAATATTGCATCAGCACTTCTCATGCGTGCAGGTTTTTACGATAAGTTGGGAAAGAAGGAATGGGCAGAAAAAGATCGAAAAGCGGCTGCATTGGGTAAAAAGGATGGAATATATGTGTTCTCTCCGAAGAATGACTAGTTTTTGATTCAAGCGGTATCTGTAGATTGGGGATGCAGCAGAAAGGTAAGAAATAGGTTCTAAATAGAGGGCAATAAGTTCTCAATTGCTTTATATGGAATGACTAATATGCCTTAATGAGGATAATTTTATACGAAGGATAGCAGCGCAGGAGGAATCAGAATGGATGAACATCAGTCCGGCGTAAAGCTGGAAGAAGCGTTGGAAGCAAAAAAAGAACTTGATGCAAAAGCACAGAAAATACTTGAGGAGAAGGAAGCGGACTCCCGTATGAGGACATATACGGGACCGTTAGGCAGGGCGGTAGCCGTACTGCTGTGCGTGTGGACGGCATTCCAGCTGTATTTCACGACCATCGGAGCAATCAGTGCCGTCAATCTGCGGGCGATCCACTGTATCTTTCTTCTTGTTTTTACATTTTTATTATTTCCGACGTTTAAAAAAGAAAAGCGGAAAAGAAAGCTTCCGCCCCTTTGGGACGTGGCGTTTATCCTTTGTTCCGCAGGCAGTCTCCTTTATCTCATTTTGAATTATACCCGTATCGCCCGGACAGGAGGACGTATTTCCGATATGGAGGCAGCTATTGCCTTAGTCGCGGTGGTTTGTGTTTTTGAAGCGGCCCGGCGGGCATCGGGAAATCTGGCGGTACTTGCAGGAATTTTTCTTGCGTATAACTGGTTCGGTACGTACCTGCCCGGCTATCTCGGTCATAACGGTTTCACTTTGAAGCGCGTGCTGATTACCCAATTCTGGGGAACGCAGGGTATTCTCGGCACGGGCATTGGCGTTTCGGCGACTTATATATTTCTTTTTGTTGTTTTTGGCGCGTTTCTGAAATATTCGGGCTTTTCCAAATTCATTAATGATTTTTCGCTTACCCTTGTAGGAACGACTTCCGGCGGCCCTGCGAAGGTGGCGGTCATCGCGTCGGGACTTATGGGGATGATTAATGGTTCCGCCATTGCCAATGTGGCAACGACGGGAACGATTACGATTCCGCTCATGAAACGGACAGGGTATAAAAGCGAATTTGCAGGTGCCGTGGAAGCAGTGGCCTCTACCGGCGGACAGTTTACGCCGCCGATTATGGGGGCGGTCGGCTTTGTCATGGCGGAGTTTTTAAACCTGTCCTACACCCATGTGGCACTGGCGGCTGTCACACCGGCGCTGCTCTACTATATCGGTCTGCTTCTGGCGGTTCATTTTGAAGCGAAGCGGCTCGGACTTTCGGGAATCGCCAGGGAAAATATTCCCGATGCATTGTCGGTGATAAAAAAGCAGGGACATCTTGTCCTTCCCCTGGTGAGCCTTATCGGGCTGATGTTTACGGGATTCACGCCGCTTTATGCAGCGGTTATTTCTATTTTCATCACTGTGGCGGCAAGCTGGCTCCGCAAAGAAACAAGAATGACAGGAGATAAGATTATTGCCGCTGTCATTGAGGGCGCGCGGAGCGCCGTTTCCGTAGGGGTATGCTGCGTCATCATCGGCGTCATTATCGGTACGGTCACACTGACATCCATGGGACTGAACATGGGCTATCTCATTCTGTCTCTTCTGCAGGATAATCATGTGTACCTTGCCGGTTTCCTTGTCATGATCATGTCCGCTATTCTGGGGATGGGCGTTCCCGGCGTCGCGGCGTATGTCATTGTCCAGGCGGTTGCTGTTCCTGTCCTAATCAAAGCGGGGGTATTGCCTCTTATCGCCCACATGTTCTGCCTGATTTATGCCTGCCTTTCCAATATCACGCCGCCTGTGGCCATGTCAGCCTATGTGGCGTCTGGGATTGCCGGTTCCGATCAGACAAAGACGGGACTTATGGCGGTGCGTCTCGGGCTTATCGGTTTTATTATTCCTTTCTTCTTTCTGGATAATCCTGTTCTTCTCATCGGTGTCGATCCGGCGGCGACTGCAGTGGAAACCCTTTGGGCCGTTTTCAGTGCGGCGGTGGGGACGTTTGCCCTCGTTGGCGCATTGGAAGGCTGGATTCTATGCAAATGCGGATGGGCGGAACGGATTGTACTTTTCATCGCTTCACCGCTTCTCCTTTTTCCCGGAACAATGACGGACTTTGCCGGATTTGCAGGGATTGCCGCGGTTATAGGATTCCAGTTCCTGCGGCGGAGAAAAGAAACTTGATTTCCCCCGGCACAGGGGTATACTTATGATAATCATTTATTTTTTGCAGCATGGGAGGATGGAAAAATGAACATGAAACATTTGAAAAAAGCGGTGGCGGTTTCACTGGCGGCGCCGCAGGGATGATAGCAGGCTGCGGCGGAGAAAAGAAAGCATCGGCGCCGTCATCACAGCTGGCAGCGCAGACGGTGAAAATTAATTTCCCGACGGCCGGTGCATCAGGCGCCCTGTATGCGGTGGGTGCGGCAATCACCAATATGTGGAGCAATAACGTTCCCGGTGTGCAGGCAGCGAGCCAGGCTTCCGCAGGCGGAATTGCCAACCTGAACATGGTTTCCGACGGTGAAGCGCAGGTGTCCATTGCTATTTCCAGCAATGTATACCAGTGTCTCAACGGAACGGACAGTTTCAAAGATCATCCTTATAAAGATTTGAAAGCGATTGCCGGTCTTTACATGAATCCGAACCAGGTGGTGGTCACTGCCAAGTCGGGCATTCAGACTTTGGCGGATGTAAAAGGAAAGCGTTTTGCCGTAGCGTCGGCAGGATCTTCCGTATATAATGAAAGCAATGCCCATTTTACCGCGGCAGGACTGAAATTTCCTGATGACATACAGGCGGAGTACATTACTTTTACCGATGCGGCCGACATGCTTCAAAACGGTTCCATTGACGGCGCATGGATTATGAGCGGCGCTCCCGCTTCCGCCGTCACCCAGGCTTTAACCGGCGGCGCACGCCTGGTAGATATCGATGATCAGCTCGTGAAAGACCTGAAAGCGAAATACCCCTGGTATGCAAGTTATACCATCAAGGCGGGTACCTATCCGAACCAGGACAGGGACGTCCGCACCACGGCGGTTAAAATGGTTATGTTCACCCGCGGGGATATGCCGGAAGATGTGGTGTATAATCTGACGAAGGCACTCTGGGAACATATCGACGAACTGGGGCAGGCACAGAAGAACCTGAAAGGCCTCAAGCCGGAAGACGCAGTGAAAGATATCGCAGGCGTGCCGCTCCATCCCGGCGCTGAAAAATATTACAGGGAAATCGGCGTACTGAAATAAGGAATAGAAAGAAAACATCGTCTTTACAGGGGCGGTGTTTTTCTTTTGAGAGTATCCGGTAAACATGTACCAGCAGCGAGCATTCTCATTATGACACTTTCCGTTCCCCATTGTTGGTGACGTGCTTTCCCAAAATCGTCATTCTGAACGGGGGCAAGAATGCTTTGTGGGAAGGATAGGGAAATAGAACAGCGACACAGAGTGAAGAATCTATTACCCGGATGGCATCTTCCCGCTTTCCCCACCACGGGTACAGATCCTTCGCTTGCGCTCAGGATGACGATTAGCGTTTCCTGTCATTATGACGCTTAACGTTTTTCATCATAGTGATGCTTAATGTTTACCGTCATTATGACGACTTCCATACCCCGGTCATTCAGAGCGGACACAGGAATGCTTTATGGGAATAAGGGAAACGACGATGTGATGAGGAGCGATGAATCTGTTACGTTGATGACGCTACGGGTTCTTCTTTCACCATCATAGGTATAGATCCTTCGCTTGTGCTCGGGATGACGCCTTCCGTTCCTTGCCATTCTTTTTTACTATAGTAATAGATCCTTCGCTCAGGATGACGCCTTCTGCCCGGTCAGTCCTGCGACTGCTGCCCTTTGCTAAAGAAGAAGGTTCGGCTCAAAATGAAATATTTTTTAAAAACTATTGACAAAGAAAAGCCTATTCGCTAAAATAATCACAATATTTAAAAGTGCTGACGGAAAAAAGTAAATTTCCTTACCCGGCGCAGAGAACCGATGGATGGTGAAAATCGGTGCGGGCAGGAAGTCGAAGTTCTTTCCCGAACTGCTTTGCTGAAATAACAGTAGGCATTGCCGGAGTGGCTCACGTTAAGCGGCTGAGAGTTGATCTGATGAAGTAGGGTGGTACCACGGAATATCCGTCCCTTGGGTGCCGCCTTTTTTGTTTCTTTTTCATCAGGTAAACAGGGTGGTACCGCGATGAGTCCCGTCGTCCCTTGCAATTGGCAGGGGACATTTTTTATAGGATAGAAGTGCAGTAGAAAGAGAGGGCTCTCAAATGAAAAAATGGATGAAACTTACAGCAGCGGCAGTGGCGGCAACAGCTTTACTCTATGGCTGCGGAGGAAACGGTGGCGGAGAGAAGAAGACAGATGACGGGAAGAAACAGATTGCTGTGGTGCAGGTGATGCAGCATGGTTCTCTTGATGCGGCCAATCAAGGATTCCTTGACGGCTTGAAGGAAAGGGGCTACGGCGCGGACAAAATTTCAGTAGACCAGCAGAATGCCCAGGGAGACCAGTCAAATTTAAAGACCATTGCGTCCCGTTTCAAGGCCAATCGTCCCGATCTTATCTGTGCGATTTCCACACCTGCCGCACAGGCGGTAGCCAATGAAATTCATGACCTGCCCATTATCGGGTGCGCCATTACTGATTTTGAAACGGCGAAACTGGTAAAATCGAATAGCCGGCCGGAAACGAACGTGACCGGCGTCAATGACCGCGGCCCTGTGGAGAAGCAGGTGGATATGGGACTTAAGTTCCTTCCCACGGCGAAACGCCTTGGACTGATTTATTCCTCCAGCGAAGTGAACAGCCAGATCCAGGCGGACCAGGCGAAAGCCCATGCGGCATCCATCGGTCTTACCGTGGTGGAACGGACCGTTTCCTCTGTCAATGACATTCAGCAGGCAGCGGAATCCATGGTAGGTCAGGTGGATTTCATCTATGTTCCTACGGATAACGTAATCGCTTCTTCCATTCCCACTTTGGTAAAGGTGACGGATCCTGCGAAGATTCCTGTATTCGTAGGTGCGGACAGCATGGCGAAAGACGGTGCGCTCGGTTCGCTCTCCGTAGATTTCTACAAGTCCGGCGTACAGGCAGGACACATGGCGGCGGATGTGCTTGACGGGAAAATCAAAACACAGGACACTGCCGTAGAGGACCCTGAAGTGCTGGAAGTCATCATCAATAAAAAATCGGCGGAAACGTTGGGACTTTCGATTCCTGAAGAATATAAGAATGCGAAGATGGTGGGATAAAGCAAAAGCGGAACGGGAAAATAAAAAGCAGATACGATATGTGGAATAGTCAATCGGGCATAAAGCATTTTCTGTCCCGTGTCACAAAGACTTGGTATTTCAAAAAAATTTTACAGGTCGGTGATTAAAAGAGAGTTGTGAATGATTTCTCATTCCTACAGCTCTTTTTTGATGAATGTATGACAGTGGGAATAAGGAATTGAAACCGAAGAATACAGCTTGGTTTTCAAAATCGGGAATCTTATATTCTGTTATAAACAGCACATTCAAATACAATGGCGGTGTTGTACAAAACTTGATTACAGATCCCTAATATTAAGAAAGAAATAAATTATTTATTGTGATTAAGTGATAGAAGTATTGGTCATATATTGTAAAAAATATGGCATAGTGATATCATAAAAGTGGGTATTCTTAAAGCAAATGGGTTTAAGCATTAAGAATTTAACCTTTATATCCTGCATGCAGGAATCACACAAAATTATATAAGGAAAGCAGTCGTGGGGAATCCGGTTAGAATCCGGAACTGTCCCGCAACTGTAGAGGGAGTTTTGCGGCTGTAAGCCTTTCACAGAGGAGCCGCAGGATAAGGAACTGAGTCAGAGTGCCACCTGCTTTCTATGAGATTGGCGTAACTTGCGAGGTATAAGTTAATGCATAGGAAGCTGGTGCTGTATTTTTAATATGGCAGAAGTCTTCTATGTATCTTTCTTATGCCTCGTTTTATAAATTTATGGTATGAGCGTACCATAAGTTAAAAATTAAAAATAAATTTTTTGCGTGCGGGGAAATGCCGCGGAAGCGGTGCATATCTTTTTTATATTCTTTTGGTCATGAGGAGAATCAGGATGAAGAAGACATTGGTAATGACGATGGCAGCAGTTTTAACTGGGAGCATGACATACCCTGTGTTGGCAGAGGAGTATGTTTTTGAGATGGCGCCCGTTGTTGTCACAGCAAATCGTGTGAATGAAAATTTGGTGGATGCCAGAGCCGATATCAGTGTAGTTACGAGCCGGCAGATTGAAAAACTCCATCTGAATACCGTGGAAGATGCGTTGCGTACGGTTCCGGGGACACAGTATCTGAATTATGGCGGAAATGGATTGAATGCCAATTTAAGTGGGATCCGGATTAATGGGAGTAAGGATATTATACTGCTTGTGGACGGTGTACGTGTAACCGATTTCAACGGCGCGAATAATTCAGGGTATATGTATTCTTCTCTGCTGAATAATATGGATAATGTCGAACGTATCGAAGTGTTGCGCGGCAGTGCCGGCGCGTTGTATGGAAGTGGCGCCAAAGGCGGTGTGATCAATATCATCACCAAGAATCCCGGGGAAAAGAAAACGACCGTGGATATAGCCAGAGGAACCGGCGGACGGGAAATATATAAGCTGACCACTATGGGGAGAGTAGGGAAGTTTTCCTACATGGCCTATTATGACAAACTGCTGATAGGTGATACCAAATCCGGTGACGGAAGGCTATGGCCCGGGCACACCCATACCTTATCGGACGGGGTGAAATTTGCTTATGATTTTACAGATAAACATTCTCTTTCCTTAAGTTATGACAAAATGAAGTCAAGATATAGAGGATATGATTTTGTGTATTCAAACCGGTATCATGGCGATTATAAGTCCGATATGCTGACTCTGCAGGATAAGATATCCATCGGGAAGCATTGGGATAACCAGTTTACTTACCGCCGGAATAAAGTAAAGACAAATTATTTTCAGGATTATGACATGAATGCGCAGTCCAATTGGGGGATAAGCAGCGACTATACTTATGACATCATCGGCGAGCAGGTGAGCTTCCATGATGAATGGAACCGACTGACTTTTGGTGTGGATTATTCAAAGGGAAGGGACAATGTTCTTCGGGCGGCAGGATTTGACGCAAATGGGAATCCGGTCAAAACGAACCACTGGTATGAAAATTATTCTTTTTATATACAGGAAGATTGGAATTTCCTGCCCCGGTGGTCTCTTTCCGGAGGCCTGCGGCATGACCGCCCTGAGACAGATCAATACACTGCCGATTTTTCCAGTCATACATCCAAAAGCTATCGTTTGAGCTATGAAATTACACCTAAGGATACAGTGTATGCGGGACGCAATGATTTCTACATTCTGCCGGGGCTTGATGTTCTTTATATTCCCCAGTATGGAAATGCCAAGGTCAGACCTGCTTATGGATATACGGATACCGTCGGCTACAGCCATGTATTCAGCGATAAGACCATGTTTACCTTTAACTGGTTCAGAACAAAAGATGAACAATCTATCGGATATGATACTTCATCAAAAAAATATAAAAACTTTAATCAGGGTGTTTCAAGAGGATGGAATGCCCAGCTGATTTCGCAGATCGGGAGTAAATGGAGCGCCAATGTAGGATGGGCGCATTTGTACTCCAATGTTCCCGGGGATAATTTTTCTCTCGGATATTCGCCGAAGGATAAACTGACCTTTGACGTGATTTATCATAATAAGAAGTTCACCGGTGGTTTGGACGGATTCTATTTTATCCGGAGAAAGAACCCGGCAAACAGTGAGCTGAAAGGATGGCCGGATGACAAATACGGCATTTATAACCTGAGCTTCAATTATGAACCGAGAAAAGATTTTAATTTCTATCTGAAAATCAATAATATTTTCGATAAACTTTGGGCGGAGCATACAGATGTCATCTGGAGCGACCATACGCCGGGAACATGGTATTCCATGCCAGGGCGCACATGGCTGTTCGGCGTGAAGATGGAAGTGTAAGGCATAGATCGTTGTAGTGGAGAAAAGGCGGGATAATGATGAAATATGTGTATGGCAGAAAAAAGTGGCTGGCAGCCGGTATAGCAGCATTGCTTATTAGCGGAGCTGGAGCAGTTTCGGATGTGCTGGCGGCGCCGGTTTATACTTCCGGAATCACGACCAAGGCAAAAAAAGATAAGGCAACTTTCGGAAGTGCCTATAAAGTGGAAAACGGTGTTAATCAGTATAATCTGGAAGACGGATCAAAAATCAGTATCCACGGCACTTATCACGCTGAGGGTATTACGCCGGGGAAAGGAACGACATCCGTTGTCACCGTGGGTGACGGGACAGGAACGCTGTCCATTGATACTTCCAGCAGCGAAGCAGGAAATTCGCAGGGGGCGGGGATTCTCGCATCTGACGGGAGCCGGCTGACCATAAACGGGAACCTGCAGATTAAGACTTACGGAGGCAGCTGTTTTGCCGACGGTATTTACATGATGCGTGCTGGCACCGGTACGGGAGCCAAAGCAAACATTACTGTTAACGGCAACGTATATATAGGGGATCCGGCAGCCGTTGGGGAACCGCCGGATTCTTCTTCCCAGGACGCGAAATGGGGAGTCAATGCGGCGGAAATACATGGCGGTTATGGGCCGGACGGCCATGTTCCGGGATGGGCGGATGAATATACCGGTGCCCGCTGGCAGCCGACCGGGGTCGATGTGGATATGTCGGACGGCAGCTCCATTGATCTCAACGGCGATGTGTACTTGGCTGTCCGCGGAGCTGCCATGAAGACAGACCCTTATTATAAATCTGCCGGCATGGATGACTATGATATCGCCGTTATTAATGCCAATAAGGGGAATGTGACCATAGTGACGCCATCAAGCACGGGAGAAAGTTTTTATTCCCTTGCCAGTTACGGCGGCACTATCAATGTGAATATGGCAGGGGCGGATGCGGCTTCCCATAAAGTGAATATCAAGGGGAATATCATTGCCATGCGGGATGATAAAGACCACAACGGACAGCCTTACTTTTTCCAGAATGGCCGTATCAATCTGGCTTTGGCAAACAGTGATTCCCAATGGATCGGTGTGGTGGACAACAGCGGATCTGATCAGGCAGGAGAAGTAAATCTCTGGCTGCAGAACGGAGCCGTATGGAAACACAGCTCTCCATCGCGGACCAATGGGCTTCAGGTAGAAAAAATGCCCCAACCGAGCGTATTCCACTATGGGAAATATGACGGAGTATCCCATGTGAACCAGTTGGTGGGCGGAAACTCCGCCGATAAGGCAGGCATCATTTATCCTGAAGAAGTATCGGAAATCCACGTGACGAATTATAGCGGACATGTCAAAGTTATTTATACTCACGAGGGAGATGGCGGTACGACCGCATCTTACCGCGGAGGCGATTTCCGGATAAAGAAAGCAGCTGCCGGTTCGGGAATTGTTGTATCCACTAATAACGCAGGTATTGATATGAATAATGATGATGCTGTATGGAAAGCATTGAACGCGGTGGCGGGGAAGATATATTATGAGGGATCCGTGGACGGCGAGAGTAATCTGGCGGGTAAGGCAGAAATCGCGGAAGGGCTGACCGCGTCATCAGCATCTGCCAAATTAGCGGATATGAAGTATAAGAAAGACAACCACGGGCAGGGATATGTAGAAAAAGGATCAGCACCGAACCCGAATCCGAATCCAAACCCGAATCCGAACCCGAATCCGAACCCGAATCCACCGACACCACCGGTTCCACCGATTGTCCATGGGAATAATGAGACGGCGCTGATGAAAGGTGGACGCAGCGTGCTGACTGATTCCGCTTTGGAGTGGAGAGATGACGCCATGCAGGGGATGCTTCGTTTGGACATGCTCCGCTATCGAAGCGGCATGGAGGGTGCATGGGGAAGAGTTTATGGCGGCAGATGGAAATATGACGGAAACGGTATCGGAATAAAAGAAAACTATTGGGCAGGCGAAGCCGGGTACGACCGCCGTTACCCCAATAACTGGCGTGCAGGTATATCTCTGGATTACAGAGATGGAAAGGGCAAGTATGATTTTGGCGGAAGAGGCGACAGCAAACTGTATGCCCTGTCGCTCTACGGCTCGAAAGATCTTGGCCGGGGAGCCTTTGTGGATATGATTGTCAAAGGCGGTTATATAAAGAATGAATTTACCCTGTATGATAGGGAAAGAAATCGGTTTACCGGATCATCTACTGCCAGAGGTTACAGCGTGTCAGGGAGATACGGAAAGCGTTTCGGTACGGGAGATTTCTACTGGCAGCCCCAGATCCAGTTTACCTGGGCGCATTTGGAACCGGATGAATACGATGTTTCCAATAAAAACGCCGTTATGATCGTGAAGGGGCAGTCTTTTAACAGTTATGTGGCAAGGGCAGGTATTGAAGCAGGACGTATCGGCTCTTTCGGTGATCTGTATGTAAAAGCAGGTGTTGCCCATGAATTCGGCGGCAGAATTAAAGCGTCCTATTCCGCTGCTGACGGCGGTACGAAGGAAACCAGCTATGATTTGAAGGATACCTGGGCGGAATTGACGGTAGGCGGCACATATAATCTGTCGCCTGTAAGCCGTATCTATATAGATGTGACAAGAGGATTTGGCGGAGACTGGAAGCAGGAATGGCAGCTGAATGCCGGTTTCCGGTACGAATTTTGAGAAAGGTGGTGCGGAAGTAGTATGGCAGGGCGGCAGGTATCATAATGGTCCCGGCTGCAGATATATGCCTTGCTGCAGGGAAGCAGGGCATATATTTCATATTTCTGATAAATAGAAAGATGGAGGAGCAGGTTATGAAAGAATACTCAAAATGGAAATCGGGGAAACGGTTTCTGACGGCGGCAGTTACGTTGTCATTACTTGGCAGTCTTGGTTTGTATCATGATGTTCGTGCTGATTTCTTAGAAGACATGGAAAAGAAGTATCCTGATGCGATACAGCTTACAAATGGTATTACCGGGGAGAAAGATAAAGATGACATTTATGTAAATCGAAAGATTTTAAAGGATAATGGGGAAAATTATCTGTTTACTACAGATGCAATAATTAATACCGCTAATGGTATAAAGATAGGAGATTTAAGCCATCCTGTAAATATTGATGCATCGGGACAGACTTTAATTTTTAATGCGGAAAGAAATAATAAGAAATTAGAGCTTCATGCGATTGAGATAGAGTCATTACAGGGGACTACGATTACTGCAAAAAAGATATTTATTAATGCAGGGAATACGAAAAGTCGCGCTGAAGGAATCCGTGTAGGTGGGCAGAACGGAACGAATAAGGATACGCCGTACAAGCTGACGATTAATGGGGATACGGATATCAGGGCTCATGGCGCTAATTACGGCCTGGGCATGTATCTGTGCGGCAATGCGGAAACCACTGTCAATGGGAACGTAACCATGAATACCCATGATGAAAAGAACCCCTGGGCGGTCTATGTGGAAAATGACGGCGGTTTCAGCTATTATGGCGGCTCTGCCATCTATGCCGGAAATAATTACACCCTCCAGATGGGACCGAAGCTGACCGTTAACGGACTGGTGGATCTGAAGGTGAATGCCAACGGCGTATTTGCCAATGGCGGCCATTCGGATATTTATTTCAAGGGCGGAAATATAGAAATCAATAAAGATAATACCAAGGGGTATTACGCGCTGCTGGCGGAGTGCGCCACCACCACGATGAATATGGAGCGGGACGAAAATAAGGTGCCTGTCAGAGCCGGTAATTCCAAAGTTACGATCAAAGGAAATGTAGGTGCATCTGCCGGCGCGATCAATGTGAATGAGCCGGAGCCTTATACCCGCGTCAATCTGGGGCTGGCTACGCCCGATTCCAGCTGGACGGGGGTCGCGTACAATGCGTTTAAAGATGAAGGCAATGACGCCGGTGGCAAGAAATTTTTTGGAGAAATTAATCTGTGGCTCCAGAACGGCGCTTCCTGGACGAATGAGGCCTGGGGCGAACCGCCGGATGCTTATTTCGGAGAGGATTTTTCGGAAAGCCATCTGAAACGGCTGGTCGGCGGGGAAAGCGCCGATAAGGCGGGACATATTTTCCAGAAACCCGGAGAGGATGAAGACAGTGAAGGCAATAATATCCGGGTAGACGATTACAAAGGATTTACTAATGTATACTACGAGCATAAAGATAAGAAACCCACGGATATCCTCGGCGGGACTTTTACCGTGACTAAAGCGCAGCCTGGATCGGGAATCAATCTGATTACCGACAGCAAGGGACTGAATGTGGATTCCACAAAAGCGGCGGATAAGAATCTGGCCAGTGAGACATTGAATGCGCTGGCGAATAAGCTGTTTTATACCGCGTATAAAAATGGGGAAACCAATCTTGCCGGTAAAGTGGAAATTGCCGAGGGCCTGACGTCTTCCAGCCTGTCCAAACGTATGGAAGATGTGACGTTCAAGGAATCCAACGGCCAGGGGCAGTATCTCTATACACCGGCTACAGATGAAAGCGGACAGACTGCAACGGAATTCGGCAGGGCGATTACCGGCGGGACTGACCAGCTTTATGTGGATGCCGGTGTGAAGCAGGCTGACGGAACCTATAAATTCACCAAAGACAGCACGATTACCATTGAGGATGCGATATTGGGAGAAGCCTATCCTGTCAATACAAATGGCGGAAATAAGGTCGTTATCAATGCGGAAGGGAAAAAACTGACCCTTGTATCAAAAGGAAAGGGGCTTCGGGCAGGTATCCAAACCGTATTGAAAGATAATAAAAAGATCGATATTACAGCGGATAAATTAATTATCAATGCGGAAAATACGGCAGGAATGAGCCGTGCTTATGGAATCTGGTTTTCAGGAAATTCTTCAATACTGGATATTCACGGAGATACAAAAATAACTTCCAAGGCCAATGACTGGAGTTATGGTGTCCTCTTGGGACAGGCTTCTAAAGCTAATTTTGACGGATTAAAGGTTTCTGTATCGAAAGAAGCGAAAGAAAGTGCTGCACTTAAGGGAACGGGGAAAAGTGTGCTTTCTATAAATGTACAGGGGGATACGGTAGGAAGCAATTCCGTACAGCTTGATGGGGAAGTTGTTACCAAATATCTTTATGAAGAAGATGAAGATGGAATTGTTACAACTGATGGGACAAGCACAATCAATTTGGCACTCACCACGTCAGATTCTTATTGGAATGGGCTTAGTGCATACTCTTACAAAGATGAAAATGATGGAGATACAATTACTAAAGAAGACCATGGAAATCTGAATCTGTGGCTGCAGAATGGAGGCGTCTGGACGAATGAGAAATATGGAAAAACAAATTATGCCGGATTTAAGGGCAGTTATGCGACACGCCTGACCGGCGGCAGTGATGCGTCCCATGCCGGCATAATCATTCAGAAAGATGAGAAGCCGATCAGCGTGGAAAACTACAGCGGCCATACCACAGTGATTTATGAACATGATACGGCAGCACCGGCAGATCCGAATGAAGGATTCGTCATAAAAGGCGGTGATTTTAAGATTGCCAAAGCGGCTGCCAATTCCGGCATTACGCTTCGGACGGATAATGTAGGCTTGGATACTGCTTCCGACAAGGCAGATGATAAGAACCTCGTCAGCGGTACCTTAAATAAACTGGCGAATAAGCTGTTTTACACTGCGTATAAAAATGGGGAAACCAATCTTACGGGCAAAGTGGAAATCGCCGAAGGACTGACGGCTTCCAGCCTGTCCAAACGCATAGAGAATGTGACGTTCAAGGAATCCAATGGTCAGGGGCAGTACCTCTATACACCGGCTTCGGATATTCCTGAAGAACAGACAGAAACAGCATTTACCGATACTATCACCGGCGTAAAGGCCAAAGACATGAAATATGTCAATACCGGTGTACGTAAGGAAGACGGCACATACAAGTTTACAAAAGATTCCGAAATCACAATTGTCGCAGGCGGACCTGCAGTGAATGTGGAAGAGGATGTTATTATCCGGGCTGATGGCAAGACGCTGAAAATGAAGACGGTGGAAGGCAGCGGTACGGTCTACGGAATCAATCAGTCTACCAAAAAGAAAGCTGAAATTACCGCGAAGAATCTGGATGTAGAAGTGACAAGCACATCCCGTGCCGAAGGCATCCATATGGCAAACAGCAATGCGGCTATCCAGCCTGAAATGACAATTAATGGAGATGTGAATCTGAAAGTAAGCGGGACGGCCAATACGCTGGGCGCTTATATCCAAGGAAACAGCAAGTTGACGGTTAATGGAAATGTGACAGCCGATGTAGACGGACACAATGGCGGCTTTAGTTATTATGGGGCAACCGGATTATACTCCACCAGTAATATGGGTCCCAATTCCATGGGGGCTGATATCACAGTCAACGGAAATGTAGATCTGAAAGGCAAAGCCCATGGCATTTTTGCCAATGCCGGCGGCAGCAAAGTGACAGTCAACGGCGGCGGCAGCATTGAAGTGGACAAGGCGTCGACAAATCCCTATGCGGCTATCCGTGCAGAAGACGGTGTTGTTAACATGAATGTCAAGCTTGACAGCAGCGGAAATGCCGTAGGAAGCCTTGACAAGAAAGTCAATATCAAGGGAAATCTGGCGGTAACGACCGGTGCAGTTAATGCCGTGGATAAGAAAGGCACTTTGTCCCAGATCAATCTGGGATTGACTACGTCGGATTCTACACTCGAAGGCGTTGTGTATAATGCATTCCCCGATGAAGGGAAGAAAGCAGGAGAGTTGACCTTCAAAGGCGAAGCCAATCTGTTCCTTGCCAACGGTGCCGCATGGACGAATGAAAAGTATATCGATACCGGAACATCCTGGGGCGGCAAAAACTTCGAAGGCAGCCATCTGACAAGACTTGCCGGCGGAGTAAGTGCGGATAAGGCGGGACAGATCTTCCAGAAAGACACAGGAAATATCACCGTAGATAACTATAGCGGTTACACGGATGTATATTATGCACACGAAGAAACGGCGCCCAAAACCATGATCGGCGGAGATTTCATTATACGGAAAGCGGCGTCCGGTTCCGGTATTTCCCTCATTACGGATAATAAGGGGCTGAATACATCTTCCAATGCATCTGCGGATAAGAATCTGGTCAGCGAAACACTGAACGCGCTTGCGAATAAACTCTTCTATAAAGCATATGCGGACGGAGAGAAAAATCTGACCGGTTTTGTAAAAATTGCGGAAGGGCTGACCAGTTCTGAAGCGGTTCTCAAAACAGGGAATATTACCTTTAAGAAGGATAACGGTCAGGGGCAGTATCTCTATGAAACCGCTTATCCGAATGAACAGATCACAGATCCGATTAATAAGACTATCGACGGCAGTGCCGCTTCTGAACAGGCATACAAAGAAGCCGGTGTTTATAAATCGGATACAGATACCTATAAATTCACAAAGAATCCGGCTACCATCAACGGAGATTCCGGTGCGGCTGTCGATGCAGGCACGAAGGATATCCATGTGGACAGCGGGGAGAATACGCTGAATCTGAATGGCGGAAATACCGGCGTCGGTGTCAAAGCGGAAGGAGGAAAGACCGCTGATATTAAAGGCAATGCCAATATTACAGGACAGACCGGTGTGCTTGCTGACGGTGCGGGAAGTAAAGTACTTCTTTCCGGAAATTCTAATATTACTGCCGGAGGAGATGGCATCGTAGCCTCTGGAGGCGGCACTGTGGAAGCAGCAGGTATAACCAATGTGACGGCAGGAGCCGGCGGTAAAGCTGTTCGTGCGGGCGGCGGATCTTCAGTAAGTCTTCAGAATGGCAAACTGAAAGGAGATGTGGAAGCCGATAACGGTACAGTTTCCCTCCACGGTGCGGAAACAGAAGGTAATGCCACTGCAGCGGCGGGCGGCAGTATCAATCTGACCGGCGGCAGCGTGGCAGGGCAGGTGACGGCCAA
>ENA-OPDA01000929-OPDA01000929.1-human-gut-metagenome-genome-assembly--contig:-NODE-929-length-20565-cov-5.653535_pt1 | contig 20565 bp, 16 predicted proteins | sample MGYA00241253_ERZ501486 | MGnify/ENA primary metagenome ERZ501486 (study PRJEB25962, sample SAMEA2042510) | human gut metagenome | biome: human gut; feature: human-associated habitat; material: faeces... | reverse complement strand
TGAATATCATCATGCTTGGACTGGCAAAGAATCTGCCGGAACATGATGAGACGTATGAACTGCACCGTCTGCTGGGAGCATTGTTATCCAAGGAACTTACAATAGATGAAAAACTAAACATAATTGGAAATGAATACGATATTCCTATTGAGGAGAACTTCAGGAAGGATGTGAGCGTTATGTGTAACTTGAGTCAGGGAATAAAAGAAGATGGTATTGCGATTGGAGAGGCAAGAAAAGAAGAAAAAATTATTCTTAATATGCATAACAATGGTTTTACTGTAGAGCAGATTGCTATGGCTACAGATAAAAACGTAGAAGAAGTGAAAGCGATTATTGCAGGGAAGGAACCTGCGCTTGCATAAAGTTATGTAAGAAAAAGAGAGCCTTTGAGTTTAAATAACTTGGAGGCTCCTGTTATATGAAGATTTGGGAAATAATAGATACAGTTAAATTATCTGATGAAAAAATGGGTATATGTGGAAATACGGATGGAGAGTGAATGTGTAAATGAATGAAAAACAATTCTTAAAGACAATGATAGAAACTATAAAATATGATGAAGATATTCAGAACAAAGATGATTTGTTGGGGATTTTAAGATATTCTATAGTTACATTTAGAAAAACCGGTGCATATACCCATGTATCGAATCAGAGGCAGGAATATATGGATTTAAGAGTGCCAATTCCAATGCTGAAAAAAGCAAAGGAATATAAAGATGTTTTTTTTGACTTAGCCAATGATATTTATATTCCAGATGATGACTATGATTTGTATGGAGTTGAGATTAAACCTAAATTGGTAGAGTTGGAAGATGATGGACAAAATGAACATGATGTAGCATTTGATGGAATCAAAGATGTAATTATTCAAGGCATTCGGAATGCAAAGTATACAATCTGGGTAGCGGTTGCGTGGTTTTCTGACCGAGATATCTTTCAGGAATTACTTGCAAAGAAAAAGCAGGGCATAAGTATTAGAATTATTACATCAAATGAAAAATCTAATATGACGTTGATGAGTGAATTGGAAAGTAATTTTGAGGTGGTAAAAGTGCCACTTAAAGGAGCATATTTGTCCAATCGGCTGCATGATAAATTTTGCATTATAGATTTTGAATTTGTAATGCATGGTTCATATAATTGGAGCAAAGCAGCACAGTATAATGATGAAACATTGGCAACTGCTTTGGATAGAGATTTTGTAAAGAAATTTGCGGATGAATTTATGAGACTGTACAATAATCATAATGAGTAGTTTGCTAAAAGCTTTAATTGTATAAATGGCTGGGATCAAGCCTCCAAGTTTGCAACAGATTTGGAGGTTTTCTTCTGTCCATTTGCGAGGAAGGGAAATTCCAAAACATAATCATCTGTGATACAATATATAAAAAATTGAAGTGAAAGTTAAACGATGTAGATGATATACTAGGGTGAGGAGGATTAAGCTATGGCAGAGAGAATTAGAAAACTTACTAATTCAGAAGTTGAGGTTTTGGCGCGTATAATTGCAGATACCATGACGGGAAGTCAGATGAATGAAATTTTTCAGGAATGTGGAGTTCAGGATGTCAGTAATGAAAGTACAAAATGGAAGAGAATTTATTATACATTTTTAGCAAGACAAGAACAGGATGGAGCATCGAATTCATTTCTTAATTTTATAAAAAAGAGTCTGAAACCGGTAAGGTTTATCAGTGGCCAGAATGGTAATTATGATGAGATTTTATTAGAAATTAACAAACCGTTAATGTTAATTGGACTTCAGATGACAAACGAAGGAAAATTGTTAAAGGTTCAGGCAGCAACTACAATTTCAGAAGTTGAAAGAAGAACCAGAAATCTGGTGAGTGAATTACAAAAAAGACATATTCATCAGGATGTAATAAAGTGTTGCAAAGAGGAATATTTACAAGAAAATTATTTTCATGCAGTTTTTGAGGCGGCTAAGAGTTTGTCTGAGAAGGTAAGAGAAAAAACAGGAATGCAGGAGGATGGTTCAAATTTATTTAATAATGCTTTTGCAGTTAATAATCCTCGATTAGCAATAAATTCATTACAGACACCTTCGGAAAAAAATGCTCAAAACGGTCTAAAAGAAATGTTAAATGGGGTTACGCATATGGTAAGGAATGTAACAGCACATGAGTTGAAAATAAAATGGATTGTAAATGAGCAGGATGCAATTGATATATTAACTACAATTTCTTTTTTACATAAACAGTTAGATGAGAGTTTTGTTGTTCCGCAACATATAGCATAGATTTCTTTGAAAAAGAGTAAATGGTCGGAATCAAGCCTCCAAGTCCACAACAGATTTGGAGGTTTTCTTCTGCCCATTTGAGAGGAAAGTGATTTCCAAAACAAAATGATCTGTGATACAATATATGAAAGAAATTTTGGAAGTATTGGATCATAGAGAAAGAGCAGAGTCAATCGTAAGCTAATCTGGCTTACATCTAAAATACAATGCAATCTTTTTCTATGCGGGGGCAGGAGAGAGTGCATCATGTCAATTTTTTGCAGCCTCATCAGAGAGGAGTGCAACACTTTTCACTCCCAGAGTACAGTGAAAACTCTGGAAAGTGCATCTCAATTACCCTATCGACACATGTGGAGACAGTTTGCCTTCTGTCAAGAAAAACCCAATAAATCAAAGGTTTCTGCGATTTTGGAAGAAAAATAGATGTGTGTTTCTGTTTCCGTAAAGTGATGATATAATCGGAGGTTTACCCCAGGGGATAGGCTTTGGAGAACGAGAAATATACATTTTGGCGAAAGGATACCTTTTCGCAAAAGAGATAGTGAAAATGTGAAAACTATAGAGGTTAGAAACTTGATGAAGAAGAAAATGTGTCGATGGATTTTTAAGAAAGAATTGAATGAAGCATATACGGAATTAAATAATAGTTATTGCAGGGAAGTACGTAGAGTAGAAGCGGCGATGGAGCATAACGAAAAGAAATACGGGCTTATGAAGAGAATTTTTTCTCTACTTCCAACAGCAGAAATAATTGGGTTAGAAGAAAATGGTAATAAGGAAGAATTGATTGTTGTGCTACATGATAACTCAATATTACTCTTTGGAGAAAGGTATCAAGGTATTTGTGGATTGCCTAGAATCTATTTTGAAGTTAATACACAAGAAATTGATGGTTTAGAAAGGAAGTACGTTCATATCATCGATATTTTAATGGAAGATAATAATATTGGAAATGGGACAGTTGCAATGAAGGCTTTGCTAAAATATGCCAAAAAGATTAATGCAAAATGGATAGATGGAGGATTGTCATCAGTCGATAATGATCATGTAGATAGAAGAAATCATTTTTATGAAAAATTCGGATTCGTTATAAAAGATTCACAAATTCGTCTAGATTTGTAATGTGTGAACATTAGAAATCTTTGAAGGAGGGAGAGAGATGTTTTTTGTAAGAATTCTTTTTTTCTGTGATTTTTGGCTGGTGAGATTTATGAAAAAAGTGAAGGTGCTATTACATGTACCTCGATTACTCAGCATATTCCACAAACAATCTATTTATCCATTCTCAGTGAAATAAAGAATATGGTGATTACGGCTTTGTGTGAACTTGAAAAGAATCATGGCAATTTAGACAAGCTTGGTATAGACATATCAAAAAAGAAAAAGGTTCAGATAGAATCAGAAAATAATGATATCAATAGGGCCGTATTTAATATTTCTATTACAGGCGAATCTGATACTAAAAAGGAAAAATGGTATTCAAAAGTTGCCTGAAATATAGTTGTGCCTATAATTACTGCTATTGTTGGAGCTGTTGTGGCGGCATTGGTGATAAAGTTTTGTGGAATTTAAGATGATAATGTAAATTTTTTTGATTAGTACTTGAGATATGATGTTACATAAGTTGTGGCATATGAAACATGGAGGAGAAATACTCAATGGATGAAAACTATAAATTACTAAAAGATGTGGTTGGTTTTTCATATGTTATCGGAAGCTATCAGCGAGGCTATCGTTGGGATGAAGTAAATGTAAGAGAGTTACTAGAGGATATTTTTGAAGATAAACTGGTTGAAGATTATAGATTTACAAGGAATGATTACATGGATGAAAATGAAGTTATTACTGAGCTTATTTCGAGAGTTCGTGATACAGAATATTGTCTTCAACCATTAGTTTTGAAAAAGAATGATAATGGATATAGCGTAATTGATGGCCAGCAAAGATTAACAACTTTGTACATTATTATGAAGGCATTGTGCTCTGTTTCAGATAAAAAGTTTCCAGTAAAATTTTCTATTGAATATAAATCTCGTGAAAAATCAAAGGAATTTCTACAGAATTTATCTGATGATTCAGAAGCCACAAACATTGATGCTGCATATATACTTCAGGCATATCATTTTTCTGAAGAGTGGTTTTTAGAGAGAAATAAGGCATTTATTGAATTGTTGGATGAAAACTTTGTTGAATGTAACGAGAGCAGATTGATAAGTGCATTTGCTACCTATCTTTATAAAATACTACTTGAAAAGACTAAGTTTATTTGGGATGAAATTGACGAGTCCTCTGCTGATATGAATAAAAAGGAACAAAAAATATTTGCAGATAGAAACACCGGAAGATTAGAGCTTACAGATTCAGAACTTATTAAATCTCTTTTTATGAATCCTGAGTATTATGGAAAAGGTGAAGTTAACCTAAAGGATCGTCAAACGCTGATTTCAGAAATATGGGATATTTATGAGAATGAGTTACACAATGATGAATTGTGGAAGTTTCTACCAATTAGCGCATCAGTAAGAGCTGAATATGAGTTATTAACTAGAATAGATGCCATTTTTCTCTTGTTAACAAAGAAAAATAATATTGAAAGAAATCAGTACGAAGAAAACTCATTGTTTAAGGCAGTTAAACAGTGGATTGATTTTGAAATAGAAAGGGCTCAGGAAATAGGTGAAGATATAGATTTAGCATCTGCTTCTGTAATGGTGGACACATGGAGAGAAGTATGTGATCTTTTTGATGGGATAAAGGAACTTTTTGATAACAATGAGTTATACAATTTGCTCTCACTTTACAAAATGATCGAAAATGATGATAGCAAAGTATTAAACAAATACCTAGAAGTGTTAGCATCCGCGAAAAATGCCAGAACTGAGATTATTAAGGTTGCCGTTTGTGAATTGCTGTTTGCTAATGGAATTGCAGCAAAGGTTAAGGAAGTAAGGTATCCAGAATTAGATACTATTCGAAAAATATTAGTTGCACATAATGTTGCAATAACTAATTCCTCAAATCCAATAAACAGATTTGGATTCCATTTTTTTGATGAAATAACAGGGAAGTGGGACATTGAGCATATATATTCGACAAATGAAGGATATATAGAGAAAGCGCCTTTAGAAGAAAAAGTCAGGTTGTTAGAGATTTTTAGTGAACAAAACAATAATATTTATAAAGGATATATCGAAACTTTGTATGATATAGATATCGATGAAATGCAGAAAGAGACGGAAGAAAAGGAATTTGCTGACCAATGCTTTAAAAATGCTAAAAATCGATATGATATGTATTTTGATATTTGGAGATATTTTAAGCTTAAGGAATTTACCAGGGATTTATTATTCAAATATAATGTGAGTGCGAGAATTGCTGAAATCCTCTCTAGTGAACATTTTGATACGTATGCAAATGATTTCTTGCATGATGAAGAATATGATGATCCTGAAGTATGTATGCTTTTTAGAAGTGATTATTTGTATTGGGATTATAAACTTGATGAGGAATATAAGCGATTAAAAGAAATATCACCGTTGCCTAGTTCAATCTCATGGCATGGTATCGATATCAAAGTAGCAGATCCGTCAGGATTTTGGGCAGATGATTCGGAAGAGAAAAATGTTAGATCGAATTTTATTAGAAACTATTACAGAGATTTATTGAATATTGTTTATGACAATTCTGGTATTTCTGCACAAGATTTGTCTTTTGGTAATCATGGAAATAAGAGAGCACATATTGTAGATGATGCTTCAAGAGAAAAGATTAGATCATTCTTATTAGGAACAAAATATCGTATTGAAGAGAGCATCCGCGCGTTCTTTAAGAAAGATGAAAGTATTAGTCCGTCAGATTACAGGTTGGGAGTCCAAACAGATTATGATACACTTGCAGCTTTTGTAAATGATAACTCAATGGGTAATATGATGTTGCTTCCGGTATCTATTAATAGAGCTGGTAAATATCGAGATGTTAACTTTAGCGGAAAGAGAAAGTTTGTTGTTGATAAGGGAACTGTATTTTTGCCAATTGCTACCTCAAATGTATTGATGGGTAAATACATTGATTTAGAGACCTCGACTGAACAATGGCTTATGAATGAAAGAAAAGAATACATAAAGGACATGATTGGTTCCATGAGCAAATACTACGGAAAGGAATAAGAATATGAGAAGAGAAGATAATTTTCAAGAATTAGTAAAAAATAAAAAAATCATTATTCCAATTATCCAGCGTGATTATGCTCAAGGAAGAAATAATACTAAAGCTATTAGTGTTAGAACACGACTGATTGATGAATGGATAGATATTTTGAAAGATCCAAATCTTAGAATGGATTTCAATTATATATATGGAAACGAAACGGGGGATGTTTTCTATCCAGTGGATGGTCAGCAGAGATTGACATCGCTATATTTGTTACATTGGTATTTGGCTATGGCTACTAATAATACTGATGAAATAGATGAGTGGCAGTTTGATTATAAGACAAGAAATTCAGCTTCAGAATTCTTTTCCTTTTTGAGGGATGATGACAAGTCGGTAGCTTTATTTGAAATATTACATTCAGATAATACAGAAAGTGACAAACAGGAATCTGTAAGAAATGAAAGCTGGTTTAAAACTAAATGGGAGAATGATCCTACAGTAGTTTCTTGTTTGAACTTTTTATGCATGTTATCAGGTAAGCTATCTAGTTATGAAGATCAGTTTGACGTGTTTTGGGCGAGCTTAAATGATACATCTTGTCCGGCAGTATATTTCACTTGCTTAAATGAATGCGATGATGAGTATGCCGAGATAGATGCAGCAAAAAAATATACACGAATGAATGCTCGTGGAAAACGATTAACGAATTTCGAAAATCTCAAAGCAATGATTGATGAGATTGAGATGAAGCATATCAAGGATTTGGCATACTGTTCTGAGGATGAACAAGAAGCTTTTTCAGATACAATTTCTTGGACTTATGATAGGGATTATGTTGATTGCCTGTTTAAAAGTATGCAAGAGAGCACATTGATGGAAAAAACTAAGGCAATCAATGATGAAAGTGAGAAGTGGTTTAGACTAGTTTATTATGTATATGCTTTAGTAAATGGTCATGAAATTCCAAGCGATTTGGACACTGTCCCAGATAGCATGAATGAAACTTACGAAGATGTTATTTATAAGATAAGCCAAGAACGTGTTAGTGATGATAAGATTTCGGAATATCTGTATATGTTAAAGTCTGTATTTGAGACTCTTTGCAATAGCGGGGACGCATTGGCTTTTAGATACAATGAATATGAAATAGATAACTTGGAATCAAGAAAGTATGCAATAGCATTTGTTTTGTTTGTATCAAAGATTTGGAAACGTCAGAATACAAAAGATGATAATAAAGTAATCATAGAAAAATGGATGAAATTTCGTAGTTCTCTTATTGATTTGGATTTTTCTCATTGGAGAGTTAGTGGAGATTATGAGTATGCAACTATTGTTGAAAGAATGGTAAATGATATTCATACTAATACTAATGATGATGTTGATAGTTATTTTGTATTAAATGATTTTGACAAGAATTCGCCTTTCGGGGATTTAGAATTATTATCTGACTATAAATGTAGATTGCTGGAAAGAAAGATAAAGTCAAAACTAATTATCGATGGAGCAATAGCAGAAGAAGTATTGGATGAAGTATCCATTGGAAATAGGAGATGGGGATATCTATATTATATTTGTGGTTTCTTAGATTCATGGCTCTTGGGTGATTGGAGCAACATAGTTAAGTGGGATGGAACTGAGCTCAATTCGTATATTGAGCTAATTAAGGATTCAGATACGTTTGAAGAACTAATGCGTTCTAGAGAGGCAAAAGTAGTATTTGCCTATGCATCTCAGTATGATTCAACCAATAAATGCCTGTTGAGTGCTAGAGACATTAATGCTTGTAATAATGAACATATTTGGAATCATGATTATCTTGAATGGGATGATGACGAATATGACGGAATTGTTGATAATAAGCTGAAAATGTTAAATCATTTAAAGGTGATGTTTGATTTACTTTTAAGCTTCAAGGCAAGTAGTGGAGCTTCAGAAGAAGAACTAATTGAAAAGTTTGTTGAAAATATTAATACATATTTTGAGACCAATGCAGGCTATGAAGAATGCTGGCTTAGATTTGCAACAAAATTTACCGTAGGTGGTAAGGAGCTTCTGGATTCTGAACTGGAAAATGAGAGTGGAATTGTTACGATAAAATCAGTTCCTGTTATTATTAGAACTTATCTAGTGGAAAACGGACATACCTATATCGACAAAATATCAAGATTAAAAGATTTTAATAAAAAGAGCAACTATTTTACTGCAGATGAAAATAGGATACAGTTTGCTTCTACAGATACCACATATACATTTGCACCTGATGCAGACAATTCAGGTAAGTATCAGCACTCACAAAATACGTCGTGGGGCTGGGATTTATCAGGAAATACAGTCAATCGAAATATGGATTTGAGCTATAGAGCGTATGTTAATCTGTCTGGAATTGGAAAAGTAATTAAGAACAATTTCTGGGCAATTGATATTGAGAATGGTAAATATACAATTAAAGTATATGAAATTGGCGGAACTAATAACGGTAAGTTAGTCGTTAACATTAGTGAAGCTCAAATAGATGCAAATTCCATTTCTTTGACAGAGACAAATATTTCACAATGGAAGAGTAGATTTGAAAACCTTGAGAAAGAGCCAAAGAAAACGGGAAATTATGATCATTGGATTGAACTCTGGAATAATGATTATGCAGCAGCATTTGGTCCTTCATTTATACAAGGAGCTGTTACATACGACAAGAATGGCGGCCAGAGACCAAGAAAGGTGTGGAGTGAAGTGATTTCAGTTCCTGCATTAACTTGGAATGTGAGCACTGTAAAAATCTAATAAAAGATGAATGGGCAAAGTGTCCGACGGCATATTGTGGTAGGTGCTAACTGCATTTTATTTTCGGTATATCGATCTACCCGATTGTGCCGTATCGGAACTTACCGCAGATTCTAAGCGGAATGACAGCACACTGTTGTAGTCTTATTTCAGAGGCAAATCCTCTGCTTTTGAAATAAGACCATGACACATGCCATGGTCTTGAAAAGGACATTGAAAACTTCATTAATAAAGCCCCTGGTTATCGACGGCAGCACGGATCACCTCAGCATCAATGACCTTTTTATCCTGCTGGGCACCTATGGTCAGTGCATCGGTCATGAGATTGTCGATGAGATGTGGATTACCCTGGGTAAAACTGTGGGCAGCCGCAGGTGCGGACGGATCAATGATGGTGCCGGAAGCACCGGCAAGCTGGATTTTATGAAGGATGTATTTTGATACTTCCCCATCAGAAAGACAGCTGTAGTTGTAGTGGACGGTGATCCTCTGACGCAGGGCTTCATGGACCGGCTTGCGGAGCGTATCATTCAGATGGGATTCCCCGCAGAGGATCAGGGTGAAATAATTCACCGAGTCATAGCCGTAATTCATGTGTTGGATGATGCACAGGCATACATAGAGCTGATTAAAGAAAATATAAGCTATGAGCACCATATGAAATATGATAAATATGGTCAAAGGGAGCTTTATGATGAATTGTTTGAAGTTATCTGTGAAGTGGTGTGTGTGAAACGGCAGATGATTCGTGTTGCGGGAGAAGAATATCCCTATGAGCTTGTGAAATCCAGATTCCTGAAACTGAACAGCAGTCACCTGGAATATGTGATTGGCTGCATGAAAGAAACAACGACAAAGATTACAAATAAGGAAATATTCAAAAGCCTGTTAGCGGATGAACAAAAAGCACTCTTAGGTAAGAAAGACGATTTTGCAGCAAAGACAGGAATAGAATAGTAAACAGCGTCAGAGCAGTTATGAGTCGAGAGATTTGTAGCTGCTCTTTTGGTTTCTTTTGGACATAATGTCCAGAAGTGGAAAGGAAAATGTATGGAATCAGTGAGAGATGTGAAAAGGGCAATGGAGCGAGAGATAGCAAAAGGGAGTAGCCCTTTGAAGCTGGATCATATTGAATTTGGAGATTATTCGTATCAGGAGATAATGTTACAGGAGAAATTGTTTGAAGTATTAACATATTTGTTGCGGATAGGTGACTTCAAACAGTATGCCGGAAAGACTATCCTTAATAATGTTTATATGGATCTGCGATGGAAAAAGCCAGTATTTAAGAGAACCAAGACTATTATGGAAAGAAATAATATATTTGCGACCCTTAGAAGGTATGTAAAAAAGCTGAAACCGCAGTATAATGGAGATGTATATTTGGAAACAGTCAGATGTTATTTTGATATATCACAGGAAAATCTGGAAAAGTGCCGATATACATATCAAGGGAATGAAACATACGCCTTTCTGATGTCAGATAAGTATATTATGGCATTGTATACGCATTGTCTGGTGGCAAGGAAAGAAGCTGCTTTTGACAGTGCAAAATCGAATGAATTTTCGGATAGGGAGATTTCTATGGTAAAACTAGAGGGTGTTAGAGAAGTGTTATTTCAGGCATTGTTACTTGATGACGTGAAGTTTGAAGATGACAAGATGTATGCGGAGCTTTGTACGGTATATCTATTGATATGAAAAAGTAAGAGTAATTTTGGTATAAGAATTGAGGTAATGGAATATGGCAGAAAGAAAGTTAGCAAGGAGTTCGTTGAAGGGATATACATTTCAAAATTATGTTTTTACATTGTTCTTGGCAAAAATGGATGTTGAGCGCAAAATTGTACAAATAGAATTAGAATCTCTTGGAACGAAACAATTTGACGATCTTTATATAAAAATCCAAGATGATATGGTTTACCGGATACAGGCAAAAAATTATCCGGGAACAAAAATAGAAGATATTACCATTACTGAACATACAGTAACCATTAAAACAAATAGCAATCAATATGATAGTTCTGATAACAATGTTCTGATTGTTAATACAGATCAAATTACTACAAATACTGAGTTTATGGGAATGCCTGCTATTGAGAAAGAAGGTATTATTATAGTACCTTTGACGGAAGAACAAGTAACTGATTATTTAGACGAATTATACAGTACAGAAGAACGTGAATTACAGATAATTCAAAAAGCGTACGAGTATACATGTTCGGAAAAGTTTGAAGTTAATGTATCAGAGCTTCCAGATTTAATAAAATTATCTACAGATTTGCAACAGCAAACCATTATAATACGTGAAGCACCTAAGAATATAGAAAATGGCATAACATTCATTGTAGGAAAGCCTGGAGTTGGAAAAAGTCACTTTGTAAACGAGTTGAAAGATGCATATCCGGATGCTATTGTATATAGATTTTGGATTGGGTCACAGGATGAGCAATTAACAAGGCGGCTTCAATTTGATAAGTTTTTGACAGAAGTTGGGCTTTTGGTATATAAATCACCAAGAGCGTTTACGATAGAAGAGCTTGTTACTGAAATTGCTGATAAGAAACAGATGATTATAATTGATGGATTGGATCATGTAGAAAACTATAATTCCTTAGATTTGCAAAAATACATTAGTTTTATTACGGCATTAGGAAATGCTGAAGTTCGAGTTATAGTCCTTTCAAGACCATTGAAGACCGAAATAGATTGGGCAAAGACAGAATTGTTTGAGTGGAATTTTGATGAGACAAGGTTTTATTTGGCAGTTGCACATGACATTTCTGATTATGTTGTTCAAAAAAAGATATTTGAGATTACAGGTGGATATCCAATAATTACTTATTTCTTAGCCGAGCACTATAAACAACATGGTGATATTAATATAGAACATTCGGTTACGGATTTGAATCAATATTATGACACATTATTAGCGAATGTGAATACTAAGTCTTTATTGTGCATATTTGCTACAAATAATAGTTTTTTTACAAGAGAAGAACTTGCGACGTTTTTTTCCGAACCAGAGGCATATGATTCATTGAATGAGTTTGTTTCTGCGTATCCATATTTGTTTGAAATATTGCAAAATAGAATTTCACTTATTCATGACAGCCTTAACACATACTTACGAGGAATATTATCTTCGTTTCCAATTCGGCAAGAAAAGGTTTTGAATACTGTAAAATCCAGTCTTATTGACGGAAATGTAGAATATATGGCAAGACTAGCCTCGTTTAATTTGGATGATGAATTTTTGATTGAACTTCTCAAGAAATTCAGTGATTTTGATGTTTTTGAGAAGATATTGACTTCTACAGTAGATTTTAACTCTATTACTAGTTTTTACAATCAGTTGCAACGCATTTTGGAAACAAGAAAAGATGTTTTAAGCATATATGAGTATTATTCTTTTTGTTTAATCTTTCAAACGGCTACTCGTAATGATTTAGTTGGTTGTGATGGATTGATTTATCAAGTACTATTTTATATTCATAAACATGGAATCATTGAGAATCAAATATTTAGTTCTGGTATTATGTGGAATTTATATCTTGCATGTAAGCAAAAGGAAGATATTACAAGAAGACATATTATGGACTCACACTATAGCGAAAGTCAATTTTATGAGTTGATTAATAGTGTGAATGATGAAATATGCTTTTTTGACCGATTGGAGAAGAAAGTATTGTTTTCAGACATAGAAGAAAATCTCATAGATTCTCATAGAAATACTACAGAAAAAGCAGATTTACTTGAGGAATATTTGATTAGTACATGGATTCATGGAAATTCCACGGAGATATTTCATGATCAATTTGTGGAGTATGTTGATACAGAAAATGATGTTCTGTTTAGTAAAGCCTTTAAAGAATATGGTTTTGATGATTTTTGGAGTAAGTATATACCACATCGTGCCAAAATTAAACTTCATGAGCTTGGTTTCTTTGGTGATGAGAATAAATATCGTGGAATGACATTGATGGAAATGATAAATGAATGTGCACCAGAAGGTTCATTTACCGTTGTTCCAGCGGCACAGTCAGTCCTTCGTTTAGCAAATTATGAAAATAGAGAAATTGATATTTATTCTGTGAACTATGCTTGGACGATGTATGGGCAAAGAAAAGATTATAGTGTTTATACAATAGAGGACGCTTTAATTATATTTGAAGAGAAAGGATTGATACAAGAGAAAGAGTCAATTGAATTAATTCATAGGCTAATGGTTCAGTCTGAGAAAGGTATCCGCCATTTGATGAGTTCTTACATCAATAAAAAGGGCACTGAATGTACAAAAAGATTAATACAAGATGGATATTTCAGCAGACAAGACTTTGAGGCAGATATTTTTGATCTTCTTCCTGAGAATATTAACTGTTTCACTAAACAGCAAATTAAATTAAGATTGGATGAGATGATGTTTTATCATCGTATTTCCAAAACAGTTGAATATAGAGATATTTGTAATGTATTTGAATCTGATTATTGTAATATGATGATAGATGCCCTAGAATATTTTGAGTATAGTATACTAGGAACAGTGGAAGAAGATTTAATTGAGCAAAAGATTACTGAACGTGGGATAAAGTACATTGGCAGAAAAGAAAATGAAGAAAAGGAGTATGTTCCATTTGACGGTGGGTATATCCATGAAGAAGACGGAAACTATATCAAAGAAAATAGTGTCAAAGCATCTGAGATTGCGAGGTATGTAGATGGTTGGTATTCATGTCTTCCGTTTCCACAGTTTTATAATATATGTGATTTAACAGAAGTGAAGGAAGATTACCTTAATATACTTCATAAGTCAATTTTTGCACGAGTAATTGATAGGGAATATGTAGGAAACTGGTTTTTATTAATAGGGAATATTCCGAAATTACTGGAAGTTTGTGACATAGAAGTGGATTGGAATATGATTTTTGAGATTTTTAAACACTTTTTAAAAATCTCTTTAATATATTTTCCTAAAAAAATATAACAAAATAATTTGATAAGTGAACATAAGACAGCGTAAGGGCAGTTATAGACCGTAAAGGTTTGTAGCTGCCCTTTTTGCGTTTGCAGAACTTTTGGACATAATGTCCAGAAGTGGAAAGGAGAATTTATGAAATATTTATTACACAGGCTGTTGGTTCCACCCTGAATCCAATCGTTGCAGATAAGGAAGGAGGTACACCGTGCAGGAGGAAACAACACAGAAAACCATTGCTCTTGCAATCAAGACTTCCAAGCTGACCGCAAGCATTTTACAGAAGGCAATGAAGATGTATCTGGAGCATCAGAAGCATAAGCAGCCTTCGCATGGAAAGATTCCGGTAAAGAAGCTGGTCGGTCAGGGAGAGGGTGCAAAGTCCATTGAGGTTACGGATAGCAATATTAAATCCTTTGAGCGTGTCGCAAGGAAATACAATGTCGATTTCGCTGTAAAGAAGGATAAGATCACGGAACCACCCAAGTATCTTGTATTTTTCAAGGGCAAAGATGCCGATGTGATTGCACAGGCATTCAAGGAATTTGTAAAAGTTAATGAGAAAAAGCAACAGCGTCCGTCATTACGGCAGAAACTGAAAGGACTTCAGAAGATAATCGCACAGAACAAGAACAGGGAGCGGAGCAGAGAGAAAAACAAGGACAGGGGACAGAGCCTATAAGCAAGGTCATTGACGGGATTGTAAAGGATTTGCAGTCAATCCCGAAAACTGTCAAAGAAAAGTGCAGAGGGGTAAATGGGAAACAGCTTGCCCTCAAATGCGCTCACTATGTGATATTTGGATATGTCTTTAATAAGGTTTCATGGCTGTACGGACAGCAGGCAGGAGATAACACGTTACAGAAGGTGTTGGACACGATCAATGGGATGGGAGGTGCGTTTGCAAACCCATTTCCCAGTTTTATGCCGAGGGATTTACTGGTTGGCGTGGGATGCGGGATAGGATTTCGTATGGTAGTATATTATAAAGCGAAAAATGCAAAGAAATTCCGGCAGGGAGTAGAATACGGTTCGGCAAGGTGGGGAACTGCCAAAGACATAGAGCCTTATGTCGATCCGGTATTTGAAAACAACGTGCTTTTAACGGCAACGGAGCGTCTTATGATGTCCGGCAGACCAAAGCAGCCGAAGTATGCAAGGAATAAAAACATTCTTGTGATCGGTGGTTCCGGTTCCGGTAAGACACGCTTTTTTGTGAAGCCGAACCTTATGCAGATGCACAGTTCCTATGTGGTCACTGATCCGAAAGGCACTGTGCTGGTCGAATGCGGCAGGATGCTGTCTAAGAATGATTACCGGATTAAGGTGCTTAATACCATTAACTTTGCAAAATCAATGCATTACAACCCTTTCGCTTACATCCGGAGCGAAAAGGACATTCTGAAACTCGTAAACACAATCATTGTAAATACCAAAGGGGAAGGACAGCAAGCCTCTGAGGATTTCTGGGTGAAAGCGGAAAAGCTCTATTACACGGCACTGATCGCATATATCTGGTACGAAGCACCGGAGGAAGAACAGAATTTTTCCATGCTGATTGATCTGGTGGATGCCAGTGAAGCAAGGGAAGATGATGAGAATTTCAAAAATGCGGTTGACCTGCTGTTTGAGGAGCTGGAGCAGGGCAATATCAATCCGGCTTCCATTATCAGCATGTTTGAGGAGGAAGAGGATCAGCGCGAGGCGGCTTCTTTGTTCCATACGAAGCTGGAGCGTCTGGAAAGCACCGCAGAACAGGAAAAGGCGCTGCACGACATCGTCTGTGCGGTCAAGCGAAACAGTTATGAAAGAGACAGCGCGCAGCTCGGGACGGACGTAGCTGCACTAAACCGCGTGATCGCGGGCAAAAAACAGCTGGAAGAGCTTGCAAAAACGCATATTTCCCTTGAATAAGGCAACAACAGGTAATACAGATACAGGAAGGATGTAGACAGACATGACAATGGATGAAAACACACGGGCAAAGTATGAGGAGAAAATAAAAACGCTTCTCGCCATGGCCAAAAAGAAAAAGAATGTGCTGGAATACCAGGAGATCAGCGATCATTTCGCAGATTTACATCTGGAAGAAGAACAGATGGATGAGATTCTGGATGCACTGGAAAAGAGCGGTATCGACGTGCTGCGCATTACCGATGATGATGATATCCCGGATGAAGAACTGCTTTTGTCGGATGAAGACGAAGTGGACATGGAAAACCTTGATTTAAGTATTCCGGACGGCATCAGCATCGAGGATCCGGTGCGCATGTACTTAAAGGAAATCGGTAAGGTTCCGCTTCTGTCTGCAGAAGAGGAAATCGAGCTTGCAAAAAGAATGGAAAACGGCGATCAGGAAGCCAAAAAGCGTCTGGCGGAGGCCAACCTGCGTCTGGTTGTCAGCATTGCAAAGCGTTATGTGGGCCGTGGTATGCTGTTCCTGGATCTGATTCAGGAAGGCAACCTGGGTCTGATCAAAGCGGTTGAAAAATTTGATTACCGCAAGGGCTACAAGTTTTCTACCTATGCGACCTGGTGGATTCGTCAGGCGATTACGAGAGCGATTGCGGATCAGGCGAGAACGATCCGTATCCCTGTCCATATGGTAGAGACCATCAACAAGCTGATCCGCGTTTCCCGTCAGTTACTGCAGGAGCTTGGACGTGAACCTACGCCGGAAGAAATTGCAAAAGAGATGGATATGTCTGTAGAGCGTGTACGTGAGATCCTTAAGATCTCCCAGGAGCCTGTATCTCTGGAGACACCTATCGGTGAGGAAGAGGACAGCCACCTTGGAGACTTTATCCAGGATGACAATGTACCTGTACCTGCAGATGCAGCAGCATTTACTTTGCTGAAAGAGCAGCTGGTAGAGGTTCTGAGCACATTGACAGACAGAGAGCAGAAAGTATTGCGCCTGCGTTTTGGCCTGGACGATGGACGTGCCAGAACTCTGGAGGAAGTTGGTAAGGAATTTAATGTAACAAGAGAACGTATCCGTCAGATTGAGGCAAAGGCGCTCCGCAAGCTTCGTCATCCGAGCCGCAGCCGTAAACTGAAGGATTATCTGGACTAAGGAGCCTGTTATGCAGCTTTCATTACGTTTGTCTGCAATAGCAGGCCTGGTGACCAGGGGAAACAGACTTGTGGATGTGGGATGCGATCATGGATACCTGCCGGTTTCGCTTTATCTGGATGGAAAGATTCCGGGTGCGATTGCCATGGATGTAAGAAAAGGCCCGTTGTCCAGAGCGCAGGAACATATTTCTCAGTATGGACTGGACGCATACATAGAAACCCGGCTTTCAGACGGACTTGAGGCTTTGAAACCGGGAGAGGGCGACACTCTTGTGATCGCAGGAATGGGCGGCCCTCTCATGGAGAGGATTCTTACTGACGGGGCAGAGGTCAGGGAGAGCTTTCGGGAAATGATCCTGCAGCCTCAGTCAGATATCCCCCATTTTCGCAGATTTGTCAGAAAAATCGGCTGGCAGATCACAGAGGAGGAGATGGTTCTGGAGGATGGCAAGTTTTATCCTATGATGAAGGTAATTCATGGAGAAAAGATGCATATTTCAGAAGATACTCCTTATACTTTAGATGAGTGGTTTGGAGGAATGCTTCTGGAAAGAAAGCATCCTGTTCTGCGGGAGTATCTGGAAAGAGAGCTTCGCATCCGCAATGAGATTCTTGACAGATTAAAGAATGCGCCCAATGCAGAGAAGCGTGCGGGCGAGATAGAGGAGGAAAAGCAGGCAGTTATTGCTGCTTTAGAGGAATATGAAGGCATATGAACTGACCTCCTGGCTGGAGAAGAAGTACCCGTCAGATGCAGCAGAGGACTGGGATAACGTAGGACTTCTCGCAGGAGATGATACAAATGAGATCAGCCACGTGTTTCTGGCTCTGGATCTGACAGAGGAAACACTGGCTGAGGCCATAGAGGATGGGGCAGATATGATCATTACCCATCATCCCATGATCTTTTCCGGAATTAAGAAGATCAATAATCACAGCTTTACAGGAAGAAAGATCCTTACGCTGATACAGAAAGGAATTGTTTATTATGCGATGCATACCAATTATGATGTGCTGGGTATGGCAGATCTGAGTGCAGACTATACGAAGATGCATGATACTACAGTCCTTTCCATAACTGAAGAGAGAGATGGGGAAGTACAGGGCTTTGGCAGAGTTGGGAAACTTCCCCGGGAAATGACGCTGAGAGAGTATGCACAGCTTGTCAAAGAGTCTCTGAAGTTAAATGATGTAAAGGTTTATGGGAATCTGGACAGCATGGTAAAATGTGCTGCTGTATGTACAGGATCAGGCAAGAGCATGATCAAGGATGTCATTAAGGCCGGTGCGGATGTGTATGTGACCGGTGATATCGACCACCATACAGGAATTGATACGGTTGCGCAGGGACTGGCGCTGATCGACGCCGGACACTATGGAACAGAATATATTTTTATGGATGCAATGAAAAAAGAACTGACACAGGCATTTCCGGAACTGAAAATCTCCTGTGCAGAGGTAAAGAGCCCGTACACGATTCTGTGATACGGGTTCTTACCATATAATAATGAAATTATAAATGAAAATTGGCTGATCTGCCTGTTGGCGGCGGAGCTGATAACTGTATTTACTTGTCGGTATAGCAGAAATGGAGGCAGGATTTATGGGACAGAAAATGTATAACGTTACGATACAGGGAATAACAAAACAATATCCTGAGAAGATTCCTTACAGTGAGATTGTAAAGGAATACGAAGGAAGTACGGATGCACCTGTAATGCTGGTGATCGTAAATGGCAGGCTGAGAGAACTGCATAAGCATCTCAAGGCAGACTGTGAGATTGAATTTGTGACATCCAAAGATCCGATCGGACACAAAACTTATTGCAGAAGTGCAAGTCTGATTCTTCTGAAAGCAATTTATGATGTGGCAGGACAGGAAAATATAGACAGTGTAGTGATCCATTATTCTGTAGGCAGCGGCTATTATTTTACAATGAAAGGACCTATGGCGCTGGATCAGGAATTTATTGATAAGGTAAAGGCGCAGATGCACAGGATCGTGGACGAGAATCTTCCCATTGTAAAGCGAAGCGTAAGCACTAGTGAGGCAGTTGCACTTTTTCATAAGCATCATATGTATGACAAAGAGAAGCTGTTTAATTACCGCAGAAGCTCTGCGGTGAATCTTTACAGTATTGGAAGTTTTGAGGATTATTTCTACGGTTTTATGGCGAACCATACGGGATATATTAAGACGTTTGATCTGTTTTTGTATGAGGGTGGTTTCGTACTGCAGCTTCCGACTCAGAATGAACCGGACCGGATACCTGAATTTAAACCGAGGGAGAAGATTTTTCGTGTGCAGAAGGAATCTCAGGAATGGGGAGATAAACTGGATATTGCGACAGTTGGTGATCTGAATGAAAAGGTTACCAGAGGCGGTATCCAGGATATTTTGCTGATCCAGGAAGCTATGCAGGAGGCAAAGATTTCGGAAATCGCATCTGAGATTGCCGCAGCCGGAAACAAGAAGTTTGTTATGATCGCAGGTCCGTCTTCTTCCGGAAAGACTACGTTTTCACACAGGCTGTCTATTCAGCTGGCTGCCCATGGAATGAAACCGCATCCGATCGCAGTGGATAATTATTTCATTGACAGGCACCTGACTCCTGTAGATGAGTTTGGGGAAAAGAATTTTGAGTGTCTGGAAGCGATTGATGTGGAGCAGTTTAATAAAGATATGCTTGAGCTTTTGGAAGGAAAAAGGGTAGAGATGCCGGTTTTCAATTTCAAAACAGGAACCAGAGAATATAAAGGTGATTTTCTGCAGCTGGATAAAGACGATATTCTGGTGATCGAGGGAATTCATGGATTGAATGACAGGCTCAGCTATGCGCTGCCAAAGGAGAGCAAATTTAAGATTTATCTCAGCGCTCTGACTCAGCTGAATATTGATGAACATAACAGGATTCCTACTACGGATGGCCGTCTGATTCGCAGAATTGTAAGAGATGCCCGCACCAGAGGGACTTCCGCAAAAGAGACAATTGCAAGATGGCCGTCTGTGCGCAGAGGTGAAGAACAGAATATCTTTCCGTTCCAGGAGGATGCAGATGTAATGTTTAATTCTGCGCTGATCTATGAACTGGCATGCCTGAAAGTATATGCGGAACCGCTTTTGTTTGGGATTGCCAAGGACGAACCGGAGTATACAGAGGCGAAGAGGCTGCTGAAGTTCTTTGAATATTTTGTTCCGGTGCCAAGCGAGGCAGTACCGAATAATTCGATTTTAAGAGAATTTATCGGTGGAAGCTGCTTTAATGTGTAAAATACTAGTACAGCGTTTCGTAAATAACTATACCAATCGCGTA
>ENA-OPDA01000925-OPDA01000925.1-human-gut-metagenome-genome-assembly--contig:-NODE-925-length-20606-cov-2.499392_pt1 | contig 20606 bp, 21 predicted proteins | sample MGYA00241253_ERZ501486 | MGnify/ENA primary metagenome ERZ501486 (study PRJEB25962, sample SAMEA2042510) | human gut metagenome | biome: human gut; feature: human-associated habitat; material: faeces... | reverse complement strand
CCCCCTCGACCCCCTCGGCAACGGCTGGCGCGTCGTTGCATCCCGCGCTTTTTAATTTTTAGCCACGTTGCGAGGATTCTCTCAGTGAGAAGTTGGCGCAGCCAACTTCTAGGAAATTCGGCGAAGCCGACTTTCCACGCGTCGTTGCATCCCGCGCTTTTTATCTTCACGCCATTTGTTTGTTCGTGCTATTACTGTTACACCGCGGCTTCTTCTTTGTTCGTGGCTTTTTCTTTCTTTCTAACAAGCCTCAGCCCGTCATGATTACAAAAATCTGCCGCCAGCATTATGAATATCGGCGCGAAATTTACCAGATACCTCGACCTCGTTTCCCATAGCTCGAAAAATACCAGCACTCCTGCGAAAATTATCCTCATCAGCCAGCTTTCGTCAACTTTCTTCTTCTCGCCGCGGCACTCGTCGCACCCCGCGAAATACCCCGCCGTCACCGCCATAAGCATCGCAAAATGGTACAGCGTGCACATATACCTGAAGACTTTCGAGTTAGTCACAAACTCCCTCAGCGCCGAGCTTTCACCGCTGTTTATATGGTAAAAAATGAGATAGCTTCCGTCCGACCATGTGTACGCCGCTTTTTTGAAGAAATGAAACACCATTCCGCCGAAACCGAAGTTCTCCAGCCGCTCGGCAGATCTCGTAACGTCCGCCGCCTCTTTCTCCTCATACGTTTCGTAATTCAGCGTGTACTGAAAATCGCGGTACGAATATCCGCCGCGCGTTTTCATGCCCATCATTATCCAGTGGTGCGGCGGGAATTTGTACCGCGCGTAGTCCTGCTCGTCGGCGATGTTGAAAGCCGCCGTGAATATGCTCGCCGCCGCTATGAAGCCGATTACCAGCGCCGCCAGTACCGCCGCCCACGCGCCTTTCGCCAAGCGCCTAACGCCCCTCCTGCGCTCCTCGCTCTCCGCAATAGCCGTGTAAAGCATGAACGCGGGCAGCAGGACTATAACGCTGCCTTTCATCTTAAATCCCAGCGCCATGTACAGCGCGCAAAGCGCCATCTGCGGAAGCGCCCTCAGCAGGTTCTCCCGCTTCACCTCGCCTTTCAAATATGGCAGACCCCGCAGGTACCGGTAAAACGCCGCCATCACAAATGGCATCGAGAGCGAATCGGTATAGTAAAACGGCACATATGTGTAAAACACGGAAGATCCCGCGCCGCATATCGCCGCGAAAAGCGCTTTCGCCGCCCCGCCCTGCTTGTTTTTATACATCAGTTTCGCACTGCGGTACATATAGATGTACGAGATGTTCAGCGCCAGCGCGTTTACAAATATCGGCGCGCTTCTGTTCATGCTTCCCGTCAGCGCGTACTGTATCTTGTATATCCCCGTCAGCAGAAGCAAAAGTATCTGGTTGTTCGGGTATATCGCGAAATATTTGTCGTGCCGCGCGGGCATTGTCTCGTATATCCTGCTTATGTCCCAGTTTTCCGCAAGCTGCCGCGCCGCGCGGTCGGTGTAGCCTAGGTCGGTTATCGGCGCTAGGGTCAGCTTGTACCCGCAGTAAAGCTGTATCGCGAACATCACCGCCGCCATTATTATAAACACGCGGTCGGCGGCCGCCTGCGGGCTTTTGCACCTGCCCAGCCGCTTCTCCAGCGCGCCGTAACCCCTGCGCGCCGCCAGCACTATCGCCAAAGCGCCCAGCGCTATCAGCCCTATCTGCCAGCTAAGCCCGTAAGAATCATTGCCGCGCGCCCCGCAGGCTATCAGCACATACACCATCACGATGCCAAAGCCTAGCTGGAGCGCTCTGCCAAAGTTCAACATTCATTCTCTTCCTTTTTTCGTTTCATACTTTTCTATATTTCTGACTTTCCGCTGTCAGTTTATTTTTGCGCCTTATCCTGCTCTATGAGCTTTTTCACAGCGCCGATAACGCACTGTATCGCCCGCGATGAATCGTCGGTGATGTTGTCGGGAAGACCCGCGTTGCTGCGCTCTACGTTCCAAAGCGCCGTCAGCACAGCCCCGCACCGCGCGCCCCTCAGCAGACCTACCGAGAATATCGCCGCGCACTCCATCTCCGATGTCAAACAGCCGCACGCCTTGTAGCCCTCCCAGTTGTCCGCAAGCTTTTTCGCAACAGCCGAGTTCTGCGGCTCTACCTCGCCGTAAAAGCTATCTTTAGAATGTACCACTCCGACGTGATACGAGTTGCCGAAACTGCCGTCGCAGAGTTCCGCCGCCGACTGCGCCAGCGCCGATACCACCTGATAGTCCGCCGCCGCAGGGTAGCCCTCGGGCAGATATTCGCGCGAAGTGCCCTCGCCACGCACCGCCGCCGAAGCTATGCAGAGGTCGCCGCCCGTAACGTCGAGCTTTATGCCGCCGCTTGTGCCTATGCGCAAAAGCGTGTCTGCGCCGCACTTTATCAGCTCCTCCGCCGCGATCGCCGCAGAAGGCCCGCCGATACCCGTAGAGCAAACCGATACCTTTTCGCCGCAGAGCGTGCCTGTATACAGATTATACTCGCGGTTCTGCGCTATCTGCACAGCGTTTTCCAGCAGCGCCGCTATCTTCGGCACTCTGCCGGGGTCGCCGGGGAGGATAACGTACCTGCCGACCTCGCCCGCCTTTGCGCGTATGTGAAATTGCCTTTCGCCGTCCATAATAGAAGCCATTTTTCAGCCCTCCTCAGTAGTTTCAACTTTTTCTGTATCGTCCGTATCGTTTGTATCGTCTTTATCGTCCGAATTTTCCTTTTTCTCGAGCTGCTCGGCCTGCCACTCTTCAAAGCTCTGACCCGCAGCGTTTTCCGTAAACTTGGTAGGACGGCGCTTTCTTATCGTAACTACCCCGCCCGCTATCGCCATAACAACGCCCGCGGCGCAGAGTATGCCAGAGCCTATGCACGCCGCGCGGTAGTGGTTCTCAGCCACATGGTCGTCCCTAAAGATCACCTGCGTGGGGTCTGACGGCGAATAGAGTATCGGCAGAGGTTCGCCCTCTTTCCAAGTTTTGTTAAGGTTCACCGTGTTCATGACCTCTACGCGGTAGCCGATGGTGCGCCCCGGCACGCTGAACTGCACTACCGGCCCGTAAAAGTAAACGCCGTCCTTCTCCTGCGAGCCTTCCGCGTCTACCGTGGCGGTGGTCGGCTCGGTGCATATCTTCTCCAGCGCCTTATGCTCGTTCCACGGCAGGTAGGTTATCGTGATGATCGAAGCGGAGATCAGCAGTGCGAAGACCAGCGCCAGTATGCCCTTTTTCGCCGGCGTGAACTTTACGCCCTCTTCCGCTTTTTCCTGTTTTTTGTTTTCCATAAGTAACAGCCCCCCTATTTGTTTTTGCTATACTTACTTTAATAATATCACAAACCGCACCGCCTGTCAACCGCCGCGCGCAAAAAAAGCGGCGCGCATTCCGCACACCGCCCAAACTGCATATACGTCATTTTCCAACGCAGAATTTTGAGAACACCTCGTCTACCACCGTTTCGGTTATCCGCTCTCCCGTAAGCTCCGAGAGCGCCGCCGCCGCCTCGCCTATCGAGATGGTAACAGCGTCGAGGGTAACGCCAATCTGCTGAGCGCCCAGCGCCGCTTGCAAATTCTCCAGCGCGCGCTCAAGGCAATACTTCTGCCGCTCGTTGACGAAGATGTCCGAATCGTCGCCCGCCGCCGAGAACATCTCGCAAATCCTGCGCTCAAGCAGCTCTCTGCCCTCGCCGCTTTTCGCCGAGATCTCAAATACCGCGCCATTCTCCGCGCTCTCGAATTCGCCCAGCGCCCCGCGCCACTCGCTCTGCACGCCCTTGTCGGACTTGTTTATCAGCGCGATGACCCTGCCGCCGCGTGCCGCGCGCTCTGCCAGTGCGCTTATCAGCTCGGTATCCTCTGCCGCGGGCTGCGATGAGCCGTCGAAAACTGCGATTATCAGCGCGCTTTCGTCAAGCCTGCGCCGCGCAAGCTCCACACCTATCTTCTCCACCTCGTCCTCGGTCTCGCGTATGCCCGCCGTGTCTGAGAGCCGCAGGGTAACGTCACCCAGCCGCACCGATTCCTCGATGATGTCGCGCGTAGTTCCCGCAATGTCGGTAACTATCGCCCGTCCGTAGCCCAAAAGCAAATTCATCAGCGTTGATTTTCCGACGTTCGGCCTGCCGACTATCACCGCGGGCACGCCCTGCCGCAGAAGCATACCGTTGTCATACACCGCCAGCAGACGCTTTATCCGCGCCGCCGAGTCGCTCAGCGTTTGTGCCATAGCCGCGTCCTCGACCTCGGGCAGCTCCTCTTCGGGGTAATCCACCCAGGCGGAAAGCTCGCCCAGCAGCTTTATCAGCCCCGACTTTATGCCGTCTATCCGCCGAAAAAGCTCGCCGCCGCGCGCCAGATTTGCCGAGTGCAGAGTAAGCTCTCCCTGCGCCGAGATAACGTCCATCACAGCCTCTGCCTGCGTGAGCGAGAGCTTGCCGTTTATGAAAGCCAGCTTTGTGAACTCGCCCCGCTCGGCAGGCTTCGCGCCGTTCTCGCAGCAAAGGCGCAGTATTTTTTTTGTAACGTACAGCCCGCCGTGGCAAGAGATCTCAGCCACGTCCTCGCCCGTGTAAGAATGCGGCGCGCGGAACACGGTGAGCACGGCGTCGTCCACACGCGCGCCATCGCCGTCCACAACATAGCCGTAGGCGCAGGTGTACCCTGCCATATCCGCCACGCTTTTTCCGCTCGCAGGTTTGAACACCTTAGCCGCCACCGCGAGCGCACTGCCGCCGCTTATGCGTATCACCGAGATAGCGCCCTCGGCGAGCGGAGTTGATACAGCGCAAATTGCCGACATTTCAAAGCCCTCCATTCATAAATTCACACCAGCGGTTTTTTCTTCATTTGCGCCGAGCACCGCGGGTACTTCTCCGCCGTCGGCTTCACCTTGCGGATAACGATGAGCGTGCGCGCGTCGCCGTTCGGCAATGCGTATTCGCGGCAAAGCTCCGTTTCGCCGCCCAACAGTTTGATGGCGTTTTCCGCCGCCGCAAGCTCCTCAGCGCCGTCCCTGCCCTTTAGCGCGGTGAAAGCCCCGCCTACTTTTACAAACGGCAGGCAGTATTCGCAGAGGTCGCGCAGATTAGCCACCGCCCGCGCGCAAGCCATGTCAAAGCCGCCGCGCAGCGGGTTGCCGCCCTTTATGCTGCGCGCCGCCTCCTCAGCGCGCGCGTGTATGCACTCCGCCTCTATGCCCAGCGCGGAAGTAAGCTCCTGCAAAAAATTCACGCGCTTGTTCAGGCTGTCGAGCAGGGTAAGGCGTATGTCGGGGCGGTATATCGCCAGCGGCACTGAAGGGAAGCCCGCGCCCGTGCCAACGTCGATGATAGATGTTCCGCGTGGAACATCTATCATCGTGAAGGGGTAAACGCTGTCGTAAAAATGTTTCAGCGCTATCCCCTCCGGGTCGGTTATCGCGGTGAGGTTCACCTGCTCGTTGCGCTCGCAGAGCAGCTCGGCGTATGCGCAAAATTTCTCGTACATCTCGCCGCTGACCGCCATGCCTCCTCCCGCAAACAGCTTTTCAAATTCAGAATAGGCAGTTAATTTATCCATTCGTTTCTCCGTTGTCATTCTCGTTTTTGCCGTAAGCGCTCAGCCATATCAGCAGCACGTTCACGTCCGTTGGGTTCACTCCCGAGATCCTGCTCGCCTGACCCACGCTCAGCGGACGTATCTTGTTCAGCTTTTCCGCCGCCTCAAGCCGAAGACCGCGCACTTTTGTGTAATCCGTATCCGCGGGCAGTGCTTTCTTCTCCAGCTTGCGCATAGCCTGCACCTGTTGCTGCTGTATCGCGATGTAGCCCTCGTACTTCACGTTCAGCTCCGCCTGCTCGCGCACCTCTTTCGGCAGCTCGGGGCGCTCTTTATCAAAAGGCGCTAGGCCATCATAGCTAAGCTCAGGACGCTTTATAAGCTGCGAAAGCTTTATGCCCGTGCTGAGGCGCTCCGTGCCCTGCGACTCGAGATAGCTGTTTATCTCAGCGGTCGGCGCGATGTTGACGTGCTTTATGCGCTCAGTTTCCTGCTCGATGAGCCGCTTTTTCTCCAGCAAACGTGCATACCGCTCGTCTGAGATCAGTCCTACCCTGTGGCCCGTTTCCGTAAGCCGCAGGTCGGCGTTGTCCTGCCGCAGAAGCAGCCTGTACTCGCTGCGCGATGTCAACATTCTGTACGGGTCTTGGCAGCCTTTCGTCACAAGGTCGTCGATAAGCGTGCCGATGTAGGACGAAGCGCGGTCGAGCACCATCGGCGGCTCGCCCTTTATTTTCAGCGCCGCGTTTATTCCCGCAACAAGCCCCTGCGCCGCTGCTTCTTCGTAGCCCGAAGTACCGTTGAACTGCCCCGCGCCGTAAAGGTTCGCGATGTTCTTGAACTCCAGCGTAGGCAAAAGCTGCGTCGGGTCGCAGCAGTCGTACTCTATCGCGTAAGCGTTGCGCATTATCTCTACGTGCTCCAAGCCTTTTATCGTGCGCATGAATTTCAGCTGCACCTCTTCCGGCAGCGAGCTGCTCATGCCCTGCACATAGCACTCCTCAGTGTCCAAGCCCATCGGCTCGATGAAAAGCTGGTGGCGCGGCTTGTCGGAAAAGCGCTTTACTTTGTCCTCGATAGAGGGGCAGTACCGCGGCCCTACGCCCTCGATCTTGCCCGAATACATCGCCGAACGGTGTATGTTCTCAAGTATCACCTTGTGCGTTTCCGCATTGGTGTAACCAATGTAGCATGAGATCTTGTTTTCAAGCTTCTCGTGGTTCTCGAATGAGAACGGCGTTATCTCCTCGTCGCCGTCCTGCTTTTCAAGCTTTGAAAAATCTATCGAGCGGCGGTGTACGCGGCAGGGCGTGCCTGTCTTGAACCTGCGCAGCTCTACGCCCAGCTTGGTCAGCGAGTTTGAAAGCAGGTTTGCAGGCAGCGTAGAGTCCGGCCCGCTCTCGTAAGAAACTCCGCCGACGAATACCTTGCCTTTGAGGTACGTTCCGCCCGCGATTATCACCGCCTTAGCCGCGTAGTTGCTGCCCAGCTTCGAGCGCACGCCGCATATCTTCCCGCCGTCGGTCAGTATGTCCGTTATCTCGTCCTGTTTCAAATATAGATTCTCCGTGTGCTCCACCGCGCTCTTCATGTAAGCGTGGTACTTCACGCGGTCAGACTGCACGCGCAGACTGTGCACCGCAGGCCCTTTGCCGCGGTTGAGTATGCGCGACTGCAAAAATGTAGCGTCCGCCGCCTTGCCCATCTCGCCGCCCAGCGCGTCTATCTCGCGCACCAAGTGTCCTTTCGCCGTGCCTCCTATCGAGGGGTTGCAAGGCATATTCGCCACCGCGTCGAGCGAGATGGTGAAAAGCGCCGTTTTCAGCCCCAGCCGCGCCGCCGCAAAAGCCGCCTCGCAGCCCGCGTGCCCCGCGCCGACCACCGCTATGTCAAATTCGGCTATGTAATTGTTATCGGTCTGCATATCAGCTTTCCTTTCGTTTAGATCGTTCCGCGTGGAACAATGTTTCAACATAGCAACAGAGCGGCGCGCACCGCTCTGCTGTAAATATCTTATTTTTCAGCTCAGATCTTGCACTTCTCCAGCTTGTCCTTGCCGCCCATGTACATTCTCAGCGCCTCGGGTATTGCTACCGTGCCGTCTGCCTTGAGGTTGTTTTCAAGGAACGCAATGAGCATTCTCGGCGGAGCAACTACCGTGTTGTTCAGCGTGTGAGCAAAGTACTTCTGTCCGTCCTCGCCCTTTACTCTAATGCCCAGTCTTCTAGCCTGTGCATCGCCCAGGTTCGAGCAGCTTCCTACCTCGAAGTACTTCTTCTGACGCGGGCTCCAAGCCTCTACGTCAAGGCTTCTGACTTTGAGGTCAGCCAGGTCGCCCGAGCAGCACTCCAGCGTTCTTACGGGTATATCCAGCGTGCGGAAGAAATCTACCGTGTTGTTCCAAAGCTTATTGTACCACTCGTCGCTCTCTTCCGGCTTGCAGACTACTATCATTTCCTGCTTTTCAAACTGGTGTATGCGGTAAACGCCGCGCTCCTCTATGCCGTGCGCGCCGACCTCCTTGCGAAAGCATGGGCTGTAGCTGGTGAGCGCCTTAGGCAGCTCACCCTCAGGGATTATCGTGTCGATGAACTTGCCTATCATCGAGTGCTCAGATGTGCCGATCAGATAAAGGTCTTCACCCTCGATCTTGTACATCATGTTGTCCATCTCGTCAAAGCTCATTACGCCGGTAACAACGTCCGAACGGATCATGAAAGGCGGGATGTAGTAGATGAATCCGCGGTCGATCATGAAATCGCGCGCGTAGGAAAGTATGGCCGAGTGCAGTCTTGCAATGTCGCCGCGCAGATAGTAGAAACCGTTTCCGCTAGTCTTTCTCGCAGCGTCGAGGTCTATGCCGTTCAGCGCTTCCATTATGTCAACGTGGTAGGGCACTTCAAAGTCCGGAACTACCGGCTCGCCGAAGCGCTCGAGCTCTACGTTCTGGCTGTCGTCCTTGCCGATAGGCACGTCGTCGCCGATTATCTGCGGTATCACCATCATTCTCTTCTTGATCTCGCCCTCAAGCTCGGTCTCCTTAGCCGCAAGCGCTTCGAGGTCTGCGCCGTACTGCTTTACCTCTGCCTTTATCTTCTCGGCTTCTTCCTTCTGGCCCTTAGCCATCAGTCCGCCGATCTCCTTGCTCATCTTGTTGCGCTTCGCTCTCAGCTCGTCCGCGCGTGTCTTAGCCTCGCGGTACTCTTTGTCCATAGCGAGAACTTCGTCTACCAGTACCAGCTTTTCGTCCTGAAACTTTTTCTTGATGTTTTCCTTTACCAGCTCGGGGTTGGTCCTTATAAGCTTAATGTCTAACATGATCTTTACTCCTTATATGTTTTTGTTCCGCGTGGAACATTTTTGTCATTTGTTCGATATTCTCTTCATAAATTCTTTCAGCTCGTTCTCGTTCGTGAACGTTATCTTCAGCGTTACTCTTCCCGCACGCTCTTTGCTGATCTTTGAATCTACCGCGAATGTATCGTGCAGAGCCATCTGGCTCTCCAAGGCGTATTTTTTGAACGGGTCTGCAAAGCTGCTGTCGCGCTTCTTCGGCGCGCCGCCGTTGTACTCCTTGCTACCCTCTTCGATTATCTGCTTTTCAAGCTGGCGCACCGTCCAAAAGTTCGTCATAGTCCGCTCCGCCATCTCTTGTATAACAGATTCGCTGCTCAGTCCGCAGAGCACTTTTGCATGACCCACCGTGAGCTTCTTCTCTGCTACATACCCCTGCACGCTCTCCGGCAGGTTCAGCAGCCTTACCGCGTTTGCGATAGCCGCGCGCGATCTGCCGACGGTCTTTGAAAGCTCCTCCTGCGTCATGCCGTAGTCCTCCATCAGCCGCTTGTAAGCTTTCGCTTCTTCGATGGGGTTCAGGTCTTCGCGCTGTAAGTTCTCGATAAGCGCTATCTGCGCCGCCTCGAGGTCGCTCAGCTCTCTTACAACTACCGGTATCTCCGTCAGCCCTGCCATTCTCGCCGCACGCCACCTGCGCTCGCCCGCAACTATGCGGTAAACGTCCTCGCCCATCGGTCTTACCAATATAGGCTGCAAAACGCCGTGCTGAGCGATGTTTTCCGAAAGCTCGCGCAGCCGCTCGGCGTCAAACTCCGACCTCGGCTGATTTTTGTCAGGCTCTATCAGCGAAATGCGCATAGTCTGCACTCCGCCGCCCTCGCCGCTCTCTTCGTCGTGAAAATTGTCCTCGAAAAGCATATCAAGACCGTTTTTCATTCTTTCGTTTTTCGCCATCTATTACCTCATTCCCTTCGCTTTTTTTCGTTTTTGAGTATCTCTTTCGCCAGCGCTTCGTAAGCCTTGCTACCCTTCGACTTCTTGTCGTAATAAAGCGCGGGCATACCGAAACTCGGCGCTTCCGAAAGCGCGATATTGCGCGGTATCACCGTTTCAAACACCTGCTTCGGGAAATATTTTTTCACTTCTTTTACTATCTGCCCCGTGACCTTGTACCTCTCGACATACATCGTAATCGAGTCACTCTATTCATGGTAAATGGCAAGATATTCTTAAATATAATCTATTTTTGAAAGAAAATGATAAATTTTCAATCAATATTGAATGGACATCCCCACAGCCACAACTTATGGATTGCGTTATTTGGGCGAATATTGATTTATTAGATGTAATCAAAGGAGCATCTGAAATTACAATAGATGAATATAAACAACAATTAATATCTCTTATCTCTCGTCACGAAGAATCTCTTAAAAATACTCACAACACATCGAAATAAATATTTTGTCATTTTTTACACCTTATTTACACCCCAACAAAAGCAAAATCCCTATTAATCAGCTGATTAATAGGGATTTTCCGTACCCGGAGCCGCATTTGAATATACTAAATTCTATTAAACCTAAATAGAAGTCAAAATAGATGACTTTGCATTTATTTTATTTATTATCAATAATATATAAATATTCAATCATTTTACCTGATAAATTCCAATTGAACATATTTTAGCAGATGTGGGGAAAATGTGGGGAATTTTTCGTATTTTTGCTTTGACAATCCGGAATCTGGGTACTATGAAAATAACTCTCATCATCAAAAAGAGCGTAAAACGCTATGATACAGAATCAAAGGCGACCATTTACGCGCGTCTGCGGGATGGCAGGCAGGTAGATATGGTCGCACCGACCCGGCTCACCATCAACCCCAATCTTTGGGATAACAAGGCCGAACAGGTCAAAAGCAAAATCGTTTGCGACGACGAAATGCGTTCCTATTACAACGATGAAGCCCGCAAACTCAAGTCCTACCTCGAAAAAGCCTATCAATCCCGACAGGTGGCAGAGCCGCAGAAAGAGTGGCTGAAAGAGGCTTTGGAACAATATTACAATCCGCAAAAGTACAATGTCGAAACAGCCACGGAAGAAACGGCCAAACCGACATTGATCGCATTGTTCGACGAATTTCTCGAAAAGCACCGTCTTTCCGATGTCCGCAAAAAGAATTACCGGGTCATCAAACGAGGATTACAACGGTATGAACTTTATATCCGGACAACCAAGAGGGGGCAAAAAGCATTCGTATTGGACATAGACCATGTAACGGCCGACACCTTGCGGGATATTTGGGAATTTTTGGAAAATGAATACCGCTACTGCGCTCTTTACCCGGAAATCTACGAAGCTATACCCGAAGCACGCACACCGCAACCCAGAGGAAAGAATACGTTATTGGATTGTTTCTCGCGCATCCGGACTTTCTTCTACTGGTGCAACAGCAACAAAAAGACCCGGAACCGACCGTTCGACGATTTCCCGTTGGAGGAATGCACATACGGAACGCCTTATTATATCACGGTCGAGGAGTTGCACAAGATTTACGGCACGAATCTGATGCGGCATCCGCAACTGGCCGTTCAGCGCGACATCTTCGTTTTTCAATGTCTGATCGGCTGCCGGGTGGGCGATCTGCTGAAAATGACGAAATCGAATCTGATCGACGGAGCCATCGAGTACATACCGCGCAAGACCAAGGAAGGGCGACCGCTGACCGTGCGGGTTCCGCTGAATCAGACAGCCAAAGAGATCGCAGCCCGTTACAAAGGTCTGGACGGCGACAAACTGCTGCCGTTCATCTCCGAGCAGAAATACAATATGGCGATCAAGCGGATTTTCAAAGCCGCCGGATTGAAACGGCTGGTTACGGTCATAAACCCCACCACCCGCGAAGAAGAAAAAAGGGTACTTTACGAGATCGCCTCGTCGCATCTGGCCCGCCGGACATTCGTCGGAAATCTATACAAGCAGGTCAAAGACCCCAATTTGGTCGGAGCTTTGAGCGGACATAAGGAAGGCAGCAAGGCTTTCGCACGTTATCGTACCATCGACGATGAAATGAAAAAAGAATTAGTAAATTTGTTGTCGTAAAGGAGATAATTGCGTCCGCAGCGCGGTCGGAATTCAACGAGCATTAACCCGCAATCATAAATCACAGCAAACAGTGATTTTATTTGACTTATCCATAAATTGCGCTATATTTGCATTAAAATCACATTAAACTGGGATTTATGAACAAAGTCGGGAATGCAATAAAAGAGCGCCGCAAGATATTGAAAATAACGCAACGGACACTTGCGGAATTGGCCGGCGTGGGTATCAACACGCTCACAAAAATTGAGCGCGGAGAAGGGAATCCCACGGTCGAAGTTCTTGAAAAAATACTCGATACGCTGGGGCTGGAACTACAAATCGGAATCAAACAGCGGAATGAATTATGAGACAAGGGGCAGTATACATGAATGGCAAGTTAGCCGGCATATTGACAGAAATATCGCCGACTGAATATGTTTTCAAATACGATGATACATACTATGCTGATGATATGCAGCCAGCCGTCAGTCTGACATTACCCAAAACACAACAGGAGTATAGATCAGCCTATCTGTTCCCCTTTTTCAGCAACATGCTTTCCGAGGGCCGCAACCGCATCGTTCAATCCCGCATGCTGCATATCGATGAAAACGACCATTTCGGCATTCTGCTGGCAACAGCGCAAACGGATGTTGCCGGAGCAGTAACCGTAAAACCCCTATAACAATGAACCCGATTACGATTTGCCCGTCCACATTGGCCGAAGGATATGACAGCTACTCTCCGATTGCGATAAAACATCTGTTCGACGGCCGGCAAGTGTCTCCATTTTTGGATTATACACCCATTGATGACGACAACAATTCCGCAGCCCAAGAAGAGTTTCTGCACAATCAGGAGCGAATCTCGCTGTCGGGAGTACAACCCAAATATTCGATGATCGTTCGCAACGGTAAACTGGCTTTAACTCAAAAAGGCGAACAAGGCCACTATATCCTCAAACCGAAGTTAAGCGATTTCCGCAACCGGATATATAGTTCCGCGAATGAGAATCTGACCATGCAAATCGCGTCACAGGTATTCGGAATCGAAACCGCCGCAAACGGACTTTGCTTTTTCAAAGGAGGAGAACCGGCTTATATCACCAAACGGTTCGATGTCAAACCCGACGGCACAAAGCGCAGAAAAGAAGATTTCGCATCGCTCGCCGGACTGACTACGCAAAACGGCGGTAAGAATTACAAATATGAGTACTTGACATACGAAGAATGCGGAGAGTTAATTCGACGATACCTGCCTGCATGGAAAGTAGAGACCCTGAAATTTTTCGATCTCATCATATTCAATTTTCTGATTTGCAACGGCGACGCCCATCTGAAAAATTTTTCGGTACTCGAAACCGAATCAGGCGATTTCCGTCTGTCCCCGGCATACGACCTGATAAATACCAAACTGCATGTAGACGACCGGATATTCGCTCTCGACAAAGGGTTGCTGAAAGACAATGCCGCCGAATCTATGCCTTATGGAATGACCAACAGCACAACTTTCCGGGAATTCGGCAAAAGATTAGGGCTCCCCGACAAAACTATCCGACGGGAACTCGACAAATTCTGCACCTCTTATCCGCTTTTAGATACGCTGATCGCCAACTCCTATTTATCCGATGAATTGAAAGAGAATTACCGGAATATGTATCTCGGACGGCGGGATTCTTACCTAAAAATCGGGTTATAACATTACGACTTATGGGTCAGCAGGAATACGAGGCTTTCAAAGCAAAGTTACGGGAATGGATGGACACCCACCCCGACGAATACGCCGCATTCGAAGAGGCGATGAACGCCCGTGACTATGCAGGGTGCCAGTCGGTCATATTCCAAGCCATGTCCCTTATCCCCCGGTACCGGCGCCTCATGTCCGACAAAGCCAATGAAGGACTATTCGAGCATGTCGATGAGATCGAACAGGCGGCCCGACAACACGACCTTGCCGGCAAGATCATCCGGGAGTGCGAACAGCCCGGCAAGGATTCCACCCTTCCGGCGATGCTTTGCTGGCTCTACTTCGGCAAGAGTTTCGAACGGATGGTAGAGCGTTGCGAAGAGCTGCGGCACTCGCCCGATCTGGGATTCTTGCAGAAAATGACCATGAGTGCCACGATCAAACTGCTAATCTCCCGCTCCATCAAATTAGAACTGCGCACCAAGCAGGACTGGGATGCCCACCGCGAAGCGATGCGGCTGGCCGAAAGCGACCGGGTGCTGGAATGGGCTGCGGGCACTCTTCCGGCCGAAGATGCGGGTGAAAAGAGGAAACCCGGCCGGCCGAGTACGACCAAATCATTGATGGACATGTTTTCGCCAGCTGTCACGCATCCCGACGTGTTGCGGCAAAAGATCGGCGAATACCTCACGAAGAGACACAGCCAGACCGACATCGCACGGTTGAAGATTGCACTCGATGAATTGCGCTATCTGGTAGTTCCAACCAACATCAAACCGTTCCGCGATGCCCTGCAAGCGGAATACGGCTCTGACATCCGCATCGTCCACGAGCGGGGCATACAGGAAGCATACAGCCGTCTGACGGAACCGCTGCTTATCGGATCGGCCGTCAGCAGTCGGGGCGGCGAGGCCCTTATCATCCGGGAAATAAAAGATTTTCTATCGCAATAAGGCTCGTCAAATTCGTCTTAATACAACGCGAATTAAACGCTTAAACATCGTTCAATCATAACATTATATTTGCGCCGTCGCTCGGATTTCCGGGCGGCGGCGCTGCTTTTCCCTCCGCCGGAATGTTGCGCCTCATAACGGGCGGAAAGCAATGTATGAAAGATTTATTATCCATCCTCCGGGATGCTCCGGGCAGCATCCGGCTGGAGGTAAGCGGCGAGGATCTGTTGGCTTTCTCCAAAAGCCTTATCGACCGCGCCAAAGAAGAGCTGGCTGCACAAGTCGCCGAAGCCCGCAAGGAACGTTACCTGACCAAAGAGCAGGTCAAAGAGCTATGCGATGTTTGCGACGCGACGCTCTGGCATTGGAACCGCAAAGGATATCTGAAAGCCGTTAAGGTCGGTAACAAGGTTCGCTACCGCACCTCGGACATTCAACGGATTCTCGGCGAGCGCGATGGCAAATAAGTCGTCAGACAGCGTTGCAGCCCCCGGCAAGCAGTCCCGGAACGAGCGTATCGAGGAGTTCCTGCGGGAGCATTACGCCTTTCGCTACAACACGGTCAAAAGCCGTGCGGAGTTCCGCAGCAGCGACGGCGAGTTCCTCCCCGTGACCAAATACCGGCTCAACTCCTTCCGGCGGGAGCTCGACCGCACCATCGGCATCTCCACCTCGGCGGAGAACCTGCGCAGCATGCTCGAAAGCGACTTTTCCGAGCGTGTGAATCCCGTGCAGGCGTATTTTCATAAACTGCCGCCGGCAACGGGAACGCAGGCCATCGACGAACTGGCCGCGACCGTCACTGTGCGCAACGCCCTGCATTGGTCGGAGTACCTGACCAAATGGCTCGTCGGCGTGGTCGCCAATGCAACGAACGACCTCGGATGTCAGAACCACGTCTGTCTGGTATTGACCGGCGAGCGGGGAAAGTTCAAGACCACATGGCTCGACAACCTCTGTCCCCGCTCACTCGCCAGTTATCTTTTCACGGGAAAGATCGACCCACAGAACAAGGACGTGTTGACGCTGGTCGCCGAATACCTCTTCATCAACATCGACGACCAGCTGAAGGCGCTCAACAAACGGGATGAAAACGAGCTGAAGAACCTCATCACGGCTCCTTCGGTCAAATACCGGCGGCCCTACGACGTTTACATCGAAGAGTATCCCCACTTAGCGAGCTTCATGCCCTCGGTAAACGGGAACGACTTTCTGACCGATCCGACCGGCTCGCGGTGCTTCCTGCCCTTCGAGGTGTTATCCATCGACATCGACCGGGCGATATGGGTCAATATGGATCAGGTATACGCCGAAGCCCGAACACTCCTGCATAACGGATTCCGCTACTGGTTCGACGACATCGAGATCGAAGAACTGCACCGGGGTAACACCGCATTCCATGTCCAGACCATCGAATACGAAATGCTGCTGAAAGGGTTCGAGAAACCTCCGGAACATGCCGTCACGGATTGCTTTATGACCACCGTGGAGATTCTGGACTATCTGCGCAGCTATTCGTCGCTGAACCTCTCCGAGAAACGCATGGGCGAAGCCTTGCGCAAGGCCGGGTTCGAGCGACGCTCGAAACGCATCGGCGGAAATCCCGTCTACGGCTGGGTCATTGAAAAAATCTCACCCAACCCTTTCGTTTCTTACGGATTGTAGTTACTACGCTACTACACATAGCGGCAAGATATTGAAAAATAGCAGATTGCCGTGTAGTAGGATACAAAAAACAACCTTACGACATCTTACTACGCCACTACATGAACTTACTACGGTAGTAAGGTGACATAGACTTGATTACTACACTTAGAATATTACATATCAAGCTATTGCAAACATGTAGTAAGTAGTAAGGTAAAATCGGCAAACTCCGAAAAAACAAAAATTATGAATGATCTGAAAAATATCAGCATCAGGCAATTCCTCGCCCGGCGGGGCATTCTGCCCAAATACGAACGAAACGGTTACGGCATGTATCTTTCACCCTTGCGGGAAGAACGCACGCCGAGTTTCAAAGTGGACTACGTGCGAAATCTTTGGTACGACTTCGGACTGGGCGAAGGCGGCACATTGCTCACCCTCGTGATGCGGTTGGAGCGGTGCGACAGCCGTGAAGCTGTCCGACGGCTGCAAAACGGTGAAAAAAGGGACGCCGGTTCCGCTTCTCTTTCACCGAGTGTTGGCGAGCGTCCAGCTGTCGGAGGGCCCTCGCCGGTCGTGCGTCTAGCCGCCGTCCCCGCACTCCGCATCCTTTCCGATGACCCGCTCCGTCATCCGGCACTGATCGGTTATCTCGTCTCGCGCGGCATCGTCCCGTCTGTCGCCGCGGCATTCTGCCGCGAAGTCCGCTACGAGGTAAACGGCCGCGCCTTTTTCGCCGTCGGGTTCCGCAACGATGCCGGAGGGTGGGAGCTCCGCTCCGAGCGGTTCAAAGGCGGCTCCTCGCCCAAACATATCACCACCCTCGACAACCGTTCCGACACGGTGATCGCTTTCGAGGGATTTATGGATTTTCTCGCTTATCTCTCGCTGAAACACCCCGAACGACTGCGCATCGACGCCGCGGTTCTGAACTCGGTCGTCAACCTGTCCAAAGCCATCCCGTTTCTCTCCCAGCATCCGGTGATTCACGCCTTCTTTGACAACGACGAAGCCGGGCGTAAAACGACCTCCGATCTGATCCGTCTTTGCCCTCGCAGCGAGGTAATCGACCAAAGGCATTTTTACAGCGGGCACAAGGACGTAAACGACTATCTGATCGCCCGCATAAAAGACCGACCTAAGACCACGAAAACTATATCCGATAAGCAAGATCACTCTTGTCGGAATGATCTGCAACCCTCGAAAGCAGAAACAGCGACGATTGAACCTCCGCGTCGGAAAGGGGTAAAGATTTAAGGAAGGCAAGGTTGTGTTTTCGTAGACGAAAACTCCGCCTTACCCGGTGGCCGGCGTAAAATCCCGCTGGTCTGAACAAAAAAATGCTTACAACCCACTTATCATGGAAACACCGAAAAAAACATACAGCAAACAGGGCGGACGCCCGAAAGTCGGCATCGGCCGCATCCACAAATACGTCGTCAGCACGCGGCTCAGCCCCGAACGGAAACTCCGCTTTTCGGCCCTCTGCCGCGAAGCAGGACAACCGCCTGCCGAAGTCCTGCGCCAGCTGATCGACCGAGGAACGGTAAGAGCACGGATCACCCGCGAACAACTGGATTTCATGGCCCAGCTCAAAGGCATCGCCCGGAATCTGAACCAGCTGACCCGGCTGGCCAATGCCAAAGGTCTGGCGGCTGTCAGGGTACGGCATGCGGCGATCATCACGGCCATCGAAAAACTCCTGAAACAAATATGCGATGGTCGGTAAGGTAATATCGGGATCGTCTTTTTCGGGGACGGTAGGCTACGTGATGAAAGAAGAATCCCGGATATTGGAAGCCGAAGGAATCATGCCCCCGGAAGTGAAGGATATGGTGCAGGACTTCAAAGACCAGACCTTATTGAATCCGCGGCTGAAAAACACCGTCGGGCATATCTCGCTGTCTTTTTCACCCAAGGACGCTCCGCGGATGACCGACGCCCTGATGACGCAGATCGCAAAGGAGTACATGCAGAAAATGGGCATTACCGATACGCAGTATCTATTGGTTCGCCACCTCGACCAGCCCCATCCGCACTGTCATCTGGTCTACAACCGGGTCGGAAATGACGGACAGACCATTTCGGACAAGAACATCAAAATCCGAAATGCCAAGGTCTGCCGGGAGCTGACCGAGAAGTACGGATTGTATCTCGCGTCGGGAAAGGACGACGTGCGGCGGGAGCGGCTGCGCGAACCCGACAAGACCAAATACGAAATCTACGATGCAATCAAAGGCAGTCTTCCCAAGTGCAAGAACTGAAACGAGTTGGAAGGTAAATTAAAAGAACAGGGCATCAGCGTGCGATACAAGTATTGCGGTTCGACCGACCGCAAACAAGGGGTTTTGTTCTCGAAAAACGGCTTCGAGTTCTCCGGCTCGAAGATCGACCGGGCTTTCAACTTTACGAAACTCGACAACCGGTTCAACCATATTCAACAGCAGACCCAACACCGGGCCACGCTCTTCGGGAACCTCTCGGCGGCGGCAGGCAATTACCGTTCGGCATTTGCCGGGCTGTTCGGAGGCATGGGCGGCAGCAGTGCACGCGAAGAGCCGCCAACGGTCAATCTCGGAAAAGCCGGGGGTATTCCGCTGTCGCCTACCGATTCGCCCGGCGGAGTGTCGGCCGGGCAGTTGCAACGCAAACCGGGAGAAAGCCCCGAAGAGCATATCGCACGAATCACGGCGCTGCTCGATGCCGCGGCCGAGGCGATGGCCATAGCTGCGATGGAACACCGACGCAGACTCGAAGAACAGAAAAGAAGAGCCAAAATGAAACTGTAACCTTAAAACCGAGAAACCATGAACGACGAAAATAAGATCGACCTCTCGATTGAGATGTATGAAGACCTCAAGGAAACGCTTGTCAAAGCTATCAAAAACGCTAAAGCAGGCGGCGCAGGAAACACAGGTTTGGATAATATCCAGCTGGAACGGATCGAACGGCTGATAGAGGCCGCAGAGCTCTCGCAGGGGCAGATCGCACAGCTGCTCGAACATCTGCAACGGCATACGGCCTTGCCGGGAGTAAAAACCGAGCAGGAGCGGGAATTTGCCGACAGATACAACACACTGCTGGCGCAGTTGGCAGGGAGACTGGAGGTGATCGACAAGGAGAATCGAACAATAATTACTGAAGTTCTAAGTTTCAAAAAGTCTTTATCCGAATTCAAGAACGAAGTTGATACGACGAAATTCGAAAAGCTCGCCAACAATACATTATGGGAAATGAAAACCCAGATACGCTATCTCAAACAACCACCTATCGTTCTGAGAACAATCGTATTTCTAACCGTATTATCAATTTTGACAATATTGGCAACCGGGTATTTATATAGAGATCGGAACGAATGGCGGGGCGAAGCTACATATTGGTATAAACAGAGCGACCAATATAAAACGACACGACTAATAAAAAATAAAAACATTTTTTATTACTGGTAAATTTTGTATCTTTGCCACGCAAAGGTTCGGAAAGAAGGCCATATGGCCTCCGATCGATTAAAAGGGAATGCCGTGAAAGTCGGCAACAGTTCCCGCTGCTGTAAGTTCCTGTCCGGAAACGGACACATGAGGGATCGACAATCTCAGCCACTGGTGAAAACCGGGAAGGCGTCGTAACCGGAATAAGTCAGAAGACCTGCCTTGCATGACAGATTGGTTTCGCAGCCTGCGGAGAATGGGCGTGAATCGATAATGCATGTAAAGCACTTTTTCATTTTGTTTCGTTGCATTGCGGCTGTGGAATCAATGGTTACCGAACAAACTATTGATACCAAGCGCATAATGAAGCAATTCTACCTTTCGATCCTATGTCTCGCATTTATTGCGGGGGGGGGGAATTTCCACAGCAGTTCAGGCATCCGATAAAGCCGATTCCACCACGAACCGGCGTTACGTCGGAAAACTGGACAGTATCCAGAAAATCAACGAGGTCATCATCGTCGGCACCCCCGTCATTCCCAAATACCGCGAAGTCATCCCCGCACAGGTCCTCAAGGAGGTCGACCTGCAACGGCTGAACAGTCTTTCGGTGGCCGACGCCATCCGCTATTTCGCGGGCGTGCAGCTCAAGGACTACGGAGGTGTAGGCGGACTGAAGACCGTCAACATCCGCTCAATGGGCACCAACCACATGGCGGTCTTCTACGACGGAATCCAGTTGGGCAACGCCCAGAACGGGCAGGTCGATCTGGGGCGCTTCTCGCTGGACGACGTGGAGGAAATATCGCTCTATAACGGACAGAAGAGTGACATTTTCCAGTCGGCCAAGGATTTCGGGGCCTCGGGAACCATCTACATCACTACGCGGCGCCCCCGCTTCGAGGAGGGCAAGCGGGCCAATTTCAAGGCCACGATGAAGACCGGCTCGTTCGGGCTCATCAATCCC
>ENA-OPDA01000924-OPDA01000924.1-human-gut-metagenome-genome-assembly--contig:-NODE-924-length-20627-cov-1.805561_pt1 | contig 20627 bp, 11 predicted proteins | sample MGYA00241253_ERZ501486 | MGnify/ENA primary metagenome ERZ501486 (study PRJEB25962, sample SAMEA2042510) | human gut metagenome | biome: human gut; feature: human-associated habitat; material: faeces... | reverse complement strand
GCTGTGTGTTCTTAGAGAACATCAAGCTCAATAACTGCACCTGCCTCGGACATTCCCGTCAAAATGCTCGACAACCCCATCGTCAGAGCGCTTGTCTATACGGGATACAATGTTCAGAAGCAAAAGGATAACGGCACGATCTATCAGACCGGACACTACGCCGGCGCACTGAAAAGAAATGCACTGGATGTTCTGTCGGACATTCACTACGGAACGGCCACATCCGGCAAGGAAACGGTTTTCGACTCCTCGACCGTGACGGGAAAAGCACCGAATATTGCAAGGTTCGAACAGTACGGTCTCTGCTGTGCAACAAGAACACCCCGAACGCCACGATTACCATTAAGGCTGTCAACGAGCTGATTCCCGGCAGTGCCAAAATCGTCAAGGTCAGCGAGGACGGCAAGTAGACGGTATTACATTCCGCATTCAGGGCAACGGCATCGACAAGACCGTTAAAACCGCAAACGGCGGCGTGATTCAGGTAGACAAACTCAAGCCATGAGTTTACACCGTGACCGAAACCGAATATGACAAATATATTCCGCAGCAGAAATAAAAAGAATATTTATATAGAGAAACTAATGCTTTGTTCTGTGAACAAGAAGAATTTGCTATATGGTAATATTGACTTTTTATTCTGCTGTTAATCAAATCTCCAAGCTGTTTGGATTTTATTAGAACGATAAGTATGTGACGTGATTACTTGTATCATTTTTCTACTCGTATCTTGCATAAAAGCACAGAAAGAGGTATGCTTAAATCCTCTGCTGAAAGTGGATAGTGTATACTGACAGAGTATTGTAAAAAATGATAATTTTTTGTAGCATAATACTATTTGATGAAATATTAAATTATTCGAGAGGGTCATTTATGAAAAAGAAAGTTTTATCAATAATGTTATCTATTATAATATTATTCGGCTCAAGTTATTGTTGGTTATATTCCTATGCCAAAAACTCGCTTATGAATTACAATAAGAACCTGTTAGAATCAATTTTATCTGACAGATACTGGTTAATTGAAACGCTCGTTGACGGAAATCTAAACAACAATATTTACGCTGCCACTAATGGTCAAACCGGTTTCATGCTGAATGAAGTACTCGAAAACTACCAAAAAGATGAAGCGTTCAAGTTCTTGGTTGACGCAATGGAAAGATATTCCAACGGCGACGAATATGTTAGCGGTTTAACTGATAGTATTTTGTCAACTTTGATGGAGCTTTTTGGATTAAGTGAAATTGATGAAGTCGGTTCAAATGTTGACAGTCTTGTAAAAAGCGTTGACGAGCTTAAATATGAAAGCATAATAAAAGATGTTCTTGTAAATGATTATACCTCAAGTTGGGGCGAAACATATAACGAACAAAATATGCAATATGAAATAATGAAGCAATCCGCCGAGATTTGCAATAATATTTCAAATTTCAGCAGTTCTGCAGCAGATATAATCGGATTATCGAGTAGCGGCCTTCAAGGAAGTGTTATTACATATGATCCTTTTAACGAAAATGAAGCGGATTATAAAGTAACTACCGAAAATTATGTAAATCATATTTTAAAGAGCTATGAAGGTGTTGTTTCAAATTTAGTAAACGACGATAAATTTGAAATGCTTGATTCAAATAAAGCACTAAAGAAAAAAGTTTTGGAAGCTTCAAGCGTAGCTCTTGCTTCGGCGTATCAAAAAGTAGTTTTTGATACATCTGAAACCTCACCGATGTTGGCTCAAATATTTTGCGAAGACTTTAGTGAAGAATATGCATCATTAGCCCAAAAAAGTGGTAAAGCATTTAAGTTAGCGGATAATGTGTTAGAACAATGTATTCTTGCCGATAGCATTGTTGCGCAAAAAGAAGGAATGACTGCAACTTTAAATAGAGTTGCAATAAACACGCCTGATAAAAACATCAAAAAAACAATGAATGGATTCAACAAAATTGTTGATGATTCGAGTGATGAATACATTTTAAATCAAATTGCAGAGTACTGCGGCTCTGAAAAAGTTATTTCAAATTTTGTAAAATCAAAAATTGAAAAATCTCTTTCGAAATATGCAATTGATGCTGCAAAATTTCCTGTAAAAAGCGCAAAACAGATGTCGTGTTCTGCAGTAATGAAAGCACTCTCAATAATCGAATTGTCAACATGGGTTGCAGACACGGCTACAGGCATTAAGGACACTTCTAAAAAAACTTATATATGCAAATATATAAACAAACTGATAAACGAAGTGGTTAAAATATATAAGATTGATTTGAAGAACTATCAAAACAATAAAACTGATGAAAATGCTGCTCTTGTTTTAAAAGATTTAGAGCTGTTAAAAGCGTTAAGACTTTATGGAGAAAAGACAGCTTATGACACAGATTCATGGATTGGAATCCTTTTAGGCGGAAACGACGTAGCTGAATATTTAGACACAAAAAATCAAAACAGTATTGATAACTTGCTCGGTTGCAGTTTTGAAAGAAAATCCGCAAGTGAAATCACTCTTTCCGAAGGCGATATATTCTCAATCGCTGACGATACAACACAAGGTCGTAAAAAATTCACAAGAGCCGTATGGAAGAAAGCGTCCGGCGGTACTATTACATTTGCAGAACCTGATTACAAATTGGCAAACGGGATTTACTTAAACGGTGGCGAACTTAGGATTATATCGGCATGCGAAGGTTGTTATATCCCCTTTGTTAAAAGCTCCGTTGCAGGCGGTAAAATCAGCATATATTGTTCTGATGTAGGTTTTGGTGAACTTGAATGTAACACAAATACCGAAATTGCTCTCGAAAATGATACAGCGGAATTGACCATATTTGACAAATTAACAAATAACAGCACATTAACAATATCAAATGCCAATGCTGAGAAGTCGATATTGATTAATGATATTACAAACCAAGGAACAATAAACACTTCAAATATTCAGCTTAATATAAACGGTCAGTTAATAAATAACGGAGATATAAACTGCAAAGTAAATATATACGGTTGTGGTGACCCGTTGTTTGACGTGTACTTCTCAAAGCCGCTTTATCAAGGCATTTCCGGTTCAGGTACAATTTCAGAACTGTATTTTAACAATAATACAACAAGAGGAGTTGGTATACACGGGAAACAAAAAGTAACCAAATTTTTATCTACCGGAAAAACAAGAATACGATCAGGTAAAAATATTCATCTTTCAGGTAATTGCGCAATTGAAAACAATTATTACAAAGGTGATGTTACTTTTGAAGATTACAATTCAAACAGTAATTTGACAATCGAAGGCGATGCAACTGTTATAAACAGCGCATCTTTCAACGGAAATGTTGTTGTAAAAGGCACTTTAAACGTAACAAACAGTTGTCAAAACTTTATTGTAAACGGGAATGTAAGCGTAATGGGAGACACTTTGTTCAATGCAAAGAATTCAACAATTACCGGTGACCTTAAGCTTTGTGGCAACTTAAAGACCGATAACAATACAGGAGTTATAGACAAAATTGAATTTGCGGGTAATACACCGCAAACGATACAAAGCAACATTACAGTTAACGAACTGATAAACTCAAACAAATCCAAGTCCGGAATAACCGTTGAAGGTACTGTTACACTGCTCAAATATTTGAGAAATGTTAATGGCGCTAAGTTTGCTAACGGCACTAATATTTTTCTTACAAACAACGCCGAAATAATCGGAGAATTAAAAGGCGGAATTTCAGCGAAAAATTGGACTTGTAACAACGATGCGGTTATCAAAGGTTCTCTTAGATTATATGAAAAGTGTGATATAAACGGTAATTTGACGGTAAAGGGAATTACAACCTCAAAAGGCGAATTAACCCTCGCAAAAGACAAAACCTTATCAACGACAGAAATGAAAATTTCAAGTGGCTCGTTTAATAACAACGGTAAGGTAATTGTTAAAGAGGACTCTGTTTTTTTAGCACCGATAAGCAACGGTTATTGGGAATTTCACGGTAGTGTTGATGCAAGTGCTCCGATAAATATTGATACATTAGAGATGACATCAAACACCACGCAAGTGTTTAACAATTCATCTACAACAAATGTTAAAGCGTTACTGTTAAATAATAAATCGCTGTCAGGTATAACAATCAGCAGTAAAATAACCGTTTCGGAAGATTACAAAACCACTTCTGTAAAAGTAATAAACCAAGATAACATTATAATTTTATCGAACACGGTAACTGATAACACTTTTGAAGGAAACTACAACGTCAATTCAGAGTTAACCGTCAGCGAAGACATAAATGTTAAAGGAAGCTTGAATGTTTCCGACGGCTCAAAATTCTCGATTGATAACGGCGCAACGGTATTTGTCAACAAGAAAGCAGATTTGGGGAACGCAACGATTATTGTTAAAAACGGAGCTACACTCGAAATCAAGAACGGTGTTAAAGCAAATAGTACAACAATAATTATCGAAAACGGCGGTAGGCTTGTTATAGGCGATTACATTTATACCTCTAACTGTTCAATCACAGCGGACGGCGATATTGTTGTTAAAGGTGATTCACGGTTAAATTCATCTACCGTTTCCGGTGCAGGCTTAATTACATTATACGGCGATTTGGATACATCTTCGTGCACATGGAACAAACCAAATCTGAATTTAAAATCAAAAGTACCGCAAATAATAAGCGGTTCAGCAATAACCGTCAATGATTTGACTGTTGACAACACCTCAAAAAGCGGAGTAAGCCTTGATACAAGCATTAAATATTACGGTGTTTATGAAAAAAATACAAGTGTAATCAAGGCTGAAGACAAAATAATTTCAAATTCCTAATCGGAGGGGAAAAGAATGAAAAAAGCAATTAAACTTATTTCAACTATATTGTCAATATTTCTGATTTTATCATTTATGCCATGCAATTTAGTTGTTTTTGCCGCAACGCTCGGAACAGAGCAAAATCCGTATGAAATCTCCACAGCGACGCAGCTTAAGGCAATTAATAATAACTTGAGTGCTTGCTACAAATTGACAGCAAACATAGACTTAAACGGCGAAGATTTCACACCGTTGGGAAATGCCGAATCAGGAACATTTTCGGGCATATTTGACGGAAACGGTTTTACAATCAGCAACTTAAATGTATTTTCGGGAAAGTTTGCGGGACTTTTCGGTTGCAATGAAGGCACGATAAAAAATGTTAAGCTTTCGGGAATTTATGTGTATGGCACAAGATACATCGGCGGTGTAGTAGGACAAAACACAACTTTAGGTTCGGTTTTTAACTGCTCTGTTTCAAGCGGTGACATTGAAGCGGACGACGGCATAAACGAAATCTATGCAGGTGGTATCATAGGCTATAACGAAGGATTTGTAGAAGGTACTTTTTCAAATAACGCAAATCTAAAAATAAATAACGAAAGCAGTTTAGCTGTAGCAGGCGGAATTATCGGCAAAAACAATTCTGTATACTCTGTAAACATAACCGACAGCACAAATACAGGTAATGTTTCAGCTTCAAGCTCGAGCTCATCCTCATATTCCGGTGGATTTGTTGGGAATAATGATAATGGTGCTATAACAATATCCAACAGTACAAATACAGGTAATGTTTCAGACAGCAACTCATCCTCGGGCTACTCCGGCGGATTTGTTGGATATAACTCCGGTATTTTAACGATAACCGATTGCACAAATACAGGTAATGTTTCATCCTTAGGCGGAGGCACATACTCTGGCGGATTTATTGGATATAACTTTAACCCTAACTATGGTACTATAACAATAACCGATTGCACTAATACGGGTAACGTTTCATCCGTATTCGACTCTGGCGGATTTATTGGATATAACTATAACCGTGGTACTACAACAATAACCGATTGCACAAATGCAGGTAATGTTTTATCCTCATTCTCAGGCGGTGGCGGCGGATTTGTTGGAAATAATTCCGTTAGTACTTTAACGATAACCGATTGCACAAATGCAGGTAATGTTTCAGGATGCGCCTACTCCGGCGGATTTGTTGGAGAGAACGACGGTACTCTAACAATAACCGATTGCACAAATACAGGTAATGTTTCATTCTCAGACTCAGGCTTATACTCCGGCGGATTTGTTGGAGCCAACTACGGTAACGGTACTTTAACAATATCCAACAGCTCAAACACAGGTAATGTTTCAGCCTCATCCTCATACTCCGGCGGATTTGTTGGATCTAACAACGGTGATTTAATGAAAACTGATAACTGCTACTGCTTAACCGGAAGCGTGGGAGAAAATGGTAACTATAACGGATATATGTTAACCCCCGAACAAATGAGAAATCAAAACAGTTTTAACGACTTTGATTTTGAAAATGTTTGGACGATGAATTCCTTTATAAACGAAGGCTATCCCTATTTGAAAAATACTGAAAATAATTTACAGCTTAATATTTGTTCAAAAGTTGTGAAAAAAGGTGACACTCTTCAATTGAAAGCGTACAGAAACGGCATTGAAGTTAAGAATATTACTTGGTCTGTTACCTACGGATCGCCAAATACGAGTATAACTAAATACGGTTTGGTTAGAACATTAAATATTGGACTTGCTACAATTACCGCTGTTGACTCTAATGGAAACAAAGCAAACTGCAACATAAATGTTGTTGAAGGTATTGGCAAAATCAGTTTTGGTATTACAGAAGTAAATCTCAAAAAAGGCGAAACGGTTAGATATAATCCCATTATCAGCCCCACACCTAACAATTATATTAAGCTTACAAACTGGACTTCTTCAAACAGTTCAGTTGCTACCGTTGACAGCACAGGAAATGTTACAGCGAATTCAGTCGGAAAAACGACCATTTCCGTAAGCAGCGAAAGCGGTTTCACCACGTCATATACATTAAATGTTATTTCACCGGCAACATATATGTACTTTGAGGAACCGAATGTTACACTTGTAAAAGGGCAGTCTAAAAAGTTAAATTTAATTGTTAAACCGGATGATTGTACAGACACTATCACTTATAATTCTTCCGATTCAGATTTGTCCGTCGATTCAAACGGCGTTATAACTGCAAGCGAAAGATACACCGGTACTTACACAATCACAGCAGAGTCTTCAAGCGGAGCTACGGCAACCTGCCAAGTAAAAGTCATAAACCCGCCTGTTATTGCCACAGGTTTAGAGCTTAACTATACAGAAAAAACCATGCTTGTCGGCGAAGTTCTTATTCTAAAAGGAACTTTCACACCGGCTGATGCTACCGATAAGACTCTGACATGGAAAAGCTCAAACGAAAATGTTGCAACTGTTTCTCAAAACGGCTCGGTAACTGCAAAAAGCGGTGGTAAAGTTACTATTACCGCAACAACCTCTAACGGTATCGTTGCCGGCTGTGTAATCAGTATTATCGACCCCGCATCTGACAAACAATTTACCCTTACCGCTCAGAGCAGAACCGCTGCGGTTGGCAGCTATGTTGATATTCCGCTTATCGTCGGCAAAGCATCTTTGAGTTATCTTTCAGCTGAATTTACTTATGATACAACAAAACTTCAATTCTTCTCTGTTTGCGATGTTGCTTTTGATAACTTCAAATCAAGCATGGCAAAAGAAGGTAAGATTAGGCTTGTTTGCTCAGATGATACTGCTGTCGAGCCCGGAAAAGTAGCTACTTTAAGATTTAAAGTCTTAGCACAAGATCCTTGCGTAACTGATGTTAAGATTACCTCAATTTCAGGCAATGACGCAGATTTAAACGACATTGTTTTAACTACCGTTGATTCTTCAATCAATCTCGTCATCCCCTCATACGGTGATATTAACCTTGATGGTAATGTTGATGTAACTGACTATGCACTTGTTATTCTTGCTTCCGTAGGCGACTTTGAAATGACAGATGAGCAATTTGTCAATGCAGATGTTAATGGTGATGGTTCGGTTGATTTGTTTGACGCGTTTGCGATCGATAAATATATAAACGGAATAGCTCCGTTACCAAAAGCCAGAAAATCATAAAAAGCACCCCACGCAGATTGTTTAGATGAGAAAAAATAGTGGAGATGGCAGACACGCAATAATAAGTGTGATATGTAGCACACTTACGAGAATAAACTCGTTAAAATTATATAAAGTTGAAAATGAACCTCACAAGAGATTTTCTTAGTGAGGTTCATTTTTATATTTTTTAGTTGTAATTACTGTAATAAAATAATTGTCGTTTCATTATAGAACTTTTGCGAAGAAGGGAAAAACCGACCCTGCTCCTTTGCATAATGCTGCATTGTTGCACGGTAATAATATCCCGTCGGAAGCTCTGTAGGACTATAATATGATCCCGAATGGAAAAAGCGGTCTTTAGCAATCTGATCGGATTTGCAATCAGTAACCCATTTATTATTTTCCCAGCGCTGAATGTCTGCTACAAGGGCAAGATTGACATGTTTATCGTAAAATCTATCAGCCGATTCGCCCGAAACACCCTCGATGTTATCAAGATAACGAGGAAGCTCCGAGAGATCAATGTGGATGTGTACTTCGAGGAACAAGGTATCCACAGCATTGATCCGGCATCGGAATTTTACATCACCATCTACGGCTCAATAGCCCAAAGCGAATCAGAGAACATCAGCGCCAATGTCAAATGGGGCAAAGCACAAAGTGCCAAGCAAGGCAATGTGCCATTCCAATGCAAACACTTCCTCGGCTACACCAAAAACGCAAACGGCGAAATTGAGATCGTCCCCGAAGAAGCCGAGATTATCAGAGAGATATATGAGCGATACCTATCCGGCGAGAGCCTGCACGGAATCAAATGCTATCTCGAAGCAAAAGAGATACCGACGCCTGCCGGATGTAGTGTATGGCGGCAGGAAACCATTCGCTCCATCCTCTCGAACGAGAAATACAAGGGCGATGCCATTATAAACAAAACCTATGTGTCCGACTGCATCAGCAAGAGAATTAAGGCAAACAACGGCGAAAGGAACAAATACTATATCGAGAATAACCACCCTGCAATCATTGACGCAGGCACCTTCGCAAGAGTCCAGGAGGAAATCGCAAGGCACTCCGGCAAGCCAAAGGTCAAGCAAAAAGGCACCAAAACCGAACTGAGCCGTTATTCAAGCAAGTACGCTCTGAGCGAACTACTGATCTGCGGCGAATGCCGAACGCCTTACCGCCGATGCACATGGACTGCCAAGGGCAAGAAAAAATCGTATGGCGATGCATTAACCGACTTGACTACGGTAAAAAATACTGCCACCACTCGCCGAGCATTGAGGAAAGCCTACTGCAAGACGCTGTTATGAGAGCCATCATGCAGACGGCAAACAAAATGTCGAGGTGCTGAAAACACTGAAAATTCATATCGGCATGGGGCTTACGGATGAAGTCACCGAGGATAAAACCCTCGACATTCAGATATGCATTGCCGAAATCAACGCCGAGTTTCAGAAAATGCTCAAGGCGGTATCTGCCGACAATGCAGACGGTATAGATGAGGAACGCATCACCGAGCTGATGAATGAGAAGCAAAGGCTGAACGTACAGCTCGAACAGTATGTAGCCATGCGCGAAAAAAGAGAAAGCGCAAAATTCCGACTCGATGAGATTTATACCATACTTGACGGACTGCAAAACCACCCGATGGAATATAACGATAAGCTCGTCCGTCAGATCATCGAATGTGTAGTGGTGGAATCAAAAGAGAAAATCAAGGTGGTCTTTATCGGCGGCACCGAAATCGAGATGACGCTGTAAACAGCCTTGAAAACAGAACCGGAGTGATGTAGAATGATTGTGACGAGTGTTCAAATCAAGACAGTGAAAATGCAAAAACATCTCTATTGTCCTGTCTTCACATAAAAGGATTTAGCATAAGCTAAATCCTTTTTTAGTTTTATTAGCTTTTGTTTTTGTAGAATCGGAAAGTAAGATGTGATAAAATAATAATTGTTGCGCGAAAGTAATTAGCTTTTTGGAATATATTGTTGCATTTCCCAAAAAAGCTCGTTTGGTTTTTGATTGTTGAGAAATTCTTGCATCGTAACAGGTGTTTAGTATAATTAATATATGAAAACGTGAAAGGGGTTAAAAATTATGAGCAACAAAAAAGAACGTCGCAGAATAGTAAAGGAATTGCTTGACGTTACGGATAAGGAATTTACGGATGAGGAACTGATACACCAGCTTATCAACACCGAGCTTTCCAAGGATTCGGATAAAACCGACAAACTCACTTTCGGTCAGCATGCGGCGGATGCTGTTGCGCGTTTTGCCGGAAGTTGGGCGTTTATATTCAGCTTTATAGCTATAATGGTTATTTGGATGGTTCTGAATATAGTGCTTAAAGATAAGGCTTTTGACGCATATCCGTTTATCCTTTTGAATTTGGTGCTTTCTTGTATTGCGGCAGTACAGGCTCCGCTTATTATGATGAGCCAAAACAGGCAGGAGGCCAAGGACAGAGAGCGTGCGGAAAATGATTTTAAAGTCAATTTAAAAAGTGAACTTATAATCGATGATTTGCACAGAAAGATGGATCTTGTTCTTGAAAACCAAAAGAAGATAAATCGCCGCCTCGATCTTTTGGAACAGGCGGAAAATATAAGTCCCGAGCAAAAAAAGAACATCGTTTCTTCGTCGAAAAAAACACTTCCGCAGGATAATGATTCTCTCACATAAAAGTATTATATTGAGCAATGAGATTTTTTGGGGGGTGAAAAATTATGACAGAAAAGGATTATTTAAAGCAAATTGATTACGTTATCGAATCGGGATCTTATACAGACAGTTGGCAATCTTTATGTAAACATAAAACACCGGAATGGTATAAGAATGCTAAATTTGGAATTTTTATTCACTGGGGAATTTACAGCGTACCTGCATTCGGCAATGAGTGGTATTCGCGTGAGATGTATGATAAATCAAAGCCGGCATATCGGCACCACCGTAAAAAGTACGGTAATCAAAAGGACTTTGGATATAAGGACTTTATACCGATGTTCAAAGCCGAAAACTTCAATCCCGAAAAGTGGGCGGAGCTTTTTAAAAACAGCGGCGCAAAATACGTAATGCCGGTTGCTGAACATCACGACGGCTTTGCCATGTACAATACCGAGTTTAATCGTTGGAACAGTGTAAATATGGGACCGGAACGAGATGTTCTCGGAGAACTGAAAACGGCTGTGGAAAATGTCGGTCTTGCCTTTTGTGCGTCAAATCATCGTGCCGAACATTATTTCTTTATGAATATGGGCAGAACATTTGACAGCGATGTGTGCGATGAAAGATATGCCGACTTTTACGGACCTGCTTATTATTGTAAGGAGCTGTCATCCGATAAAATGGGTGTAACGACATCAAACTGCCGTTCTGTACCTCCGACGGAGGATTTCCTAAAAGATTGGCTTGTCCGCATATGTGAGCTGATAGATAAATACAAGCCGAAAGTTGTTTACTTCGATTGGTGGATACATAACAGGGCGTTTAAACCGTATTTAAAGAAATTTGCGGCATATTATTATAACCGTGCCGCAGAATGGGGAACCGAAGTTACGATAAATTATAAGCTTCAGGCTTTTGCTCCGGGAAGTGCTACGTTTGACGTTGAACGGGGAGCTTTGACAGATATTTCGCCCGTACCGTGGCAGACCTGCACTTCAATAGCAAAAAATTCATGGGGATATACCGAAAATAACAAGTTTAAGTCGGCATACCATGTTATATGCGATTTAATTGATATTGTAAGTAAAAACGGTGTTATGCTTTTAAATGTCGGTCCGAAACCCGACGGCACGATTACAGATGAAGAAACTGCGGTTTTGAATGAAATCGGCGATTGGCTGAAGACTAACGGTGAGGGGATATACGATACGGTTCCGTGGAAAACCTTCGGCGAAGGAAAAGTCAATACAAAGGACGGGTCATTTAAGGATAATAAGACAAAAAAGTATACCGAAAAGGATTTTCGTTTTACATATAAGGACGGAGCGGTTTACGTTTTCCAAATGAAACCGACACATGACGGTGTAATAAGAATTAAGAACTTTAAAAAGATAACGCAGGACGCAATTGTATATTCGGTAAAGCTCCTCGGTAATCACTCACCGATAATAATCAGCCGAACCGAAAAATATATGGAACTTAAACTTATGGAAATTCCGCAAACGACCTTGCCGTTATGCTTTAAAATTGTTCTTGAATAAAAAGAGTCTCAATGATTGCTTATAGCAACTGTTGAGACTCTTTTTTTAGCTTATTCGGTAATTTCGGCATCCTTTGTAAGTCTGCCGTGGTATATAGCGTTTGATATATTTGTCGGTGATAAAAAGACCTTGAGCTGTTTAAACTTTGTATCAAGCTTATTATTACTGAACGGTATGTCCGAGAGGGAGTATGTCGTAATACTGTTTCTGAGCTCGGTAGTTGAAATAGACGTGTCATTTTTAATCGTTACAGTCTTTTTCTGTCCCGGAAGCAGGTCGAAAAAGTTATCGCTAAACGGCAAAGTGCTTTTGCTGCTTTCAACTTTGACAAGGCGAGCGTATTTGTCGGATGACACAGTAACATTCAATCCGTCTGCCGTTTCCTCAAAAACGGTTTTAAGCTCGGCTTTTGGCAAGCGAAGCTCGTTTTCGCGGCAGAAAAGAACAGTTTTTTGCTGAATAAGGGCACTGTTTTCATAAAGTCTTACTGCAATGCCTGTTCTTTTTTTATCGTATTCCGAGCAAATGAACGGAACATTTAAATCAAAAACAACTGAATTTTTTACGGCACCGACGGTTAATGTCCTTTTGTTTGTTTCAAGAGTTCCGTTTTCAAAATCAAATATTTCATATTCCGCATCAACTGTTTTGCTTTCGTTTAAATCATTCAGCACAAAAACACGTATATAGTCGCTTGTATTCTCAATCGATATGCTGAGCGGCGCGTTAAAGTGCTTTGCACCGTATTGTAAGGCCTTGTAATTGCCATAGTAATCAAGACTTGACCAAGAGCATACACCCCAGCAGTCATTAAACTGCCAATACATTGAACCGTTGCATCTGCCCTTGTTTCTGCGCCAATGTTCGGTGGCATCTGCGATACATTCGTTTTGCGTTACCTGTGACAAATAGACATAATCCTTGAACTCCTTTGGTAAATTAAACCTGGATGCTATATAATATATCATTTTGTCATTGCCGTTGGCACATTTTTGGTGAGACTTAAACACATCGCTCGAAAGGGAGTAGTCGGAAGGCTTAGCAAACTTTTCGATAGCCTTCATATCAGGCAGGCTTTCAAAGCCGAATTCGCTGCAAAAACGTGTCATACGTTTGCGGTAATAATTCATCGGCTTCAAACCGTGCCATACGCCCCACAGATGGGTGTCGCCTACATTGTCGCTTTCTACTCCGACGTTATGAGATTCACCTACAGGCGAACCGGGTGTGTATGGAGTGTTTTTGTCATATTTTCTTATTTCGGGTTCAAGTATATGATAGAAGAATTTCTCGGTCCATTTGACATACTTTTGCATATGTACCCAAGCCATATGCATATCTTCAATTTCATTGTTGCCGTTCCATACAGCGAGAGAGGGATGATGACAGAGGCGTTTTACATTGTACTTAACCTCTTCTTTTACATTGTCAAGAAAGTCATTATCAAAGAACGGATAGGCTTGACAGGCAAATTGAAAATCTTGCCAAACAAGTAATCCTTTTTTGTCACAGAGATTATAAAATTCGTCGCTTTCGTAGTATCCGCCGCCCCAAATGCGTATCATATTTATATTTGAAAACAGGGCTGTGTCAATTAAATATTCGAGCTTGTCGGAAGTAAACCTCGTTATGAAGCTGTCGGGCGGTATGTAATTTGTACCCTTGATGAAAAGAGGGACACCGTTTAATCTGAATTGGAAATTTCTTCCGTATTCATCTTTTTCTCTGTTTAATTCAATTTTTCTGATTCCTATTTTTTTAGAAGTGAAATCGACTTCTTTGCCGTCGGATACTACTGCTGCACTTATTTCGTACAACGGCTGCTCTGTTTTGCCGGATAATTCGTATGTCCACCAAAGCTCAGGATCGGTTATTGTAAAGTCAGCTTCTGTGTCGCTTTTTTCAAGTGTGCTGCCGTCTGGCAATACAACCTTTAACGAACATTCGTAATCTTTATATGCCTTTATATCGGCTCTTACGGAGATAACGGCAGTACCGTCGGCATTGAGCGCTTGTGACGCAAAAAGATATTCAATTTTTGCACCGTTCACAAACTCAAGACTTATTTCCTTTGTTATACCGCTGCACGGCAATACGGGACCCCAGTCCCAACCGAAATGGCATTGCGGTTTGCGTATATGAACAATACCGTTCTGACCGTTTGAATTTACGGGAGTAGGACAGGACTTGTATTTTTCTTTAACATAATTTACCGGAGAACGAAACAATATTCTTATTTCATTTTCGCCTTTGACAAGACGTTCTTTTATTGATACGCTGTAAGCTTTAAAACAATTCCTAGCGGAAAAAGCAAGCATATTATTTACAAAAACATCACATATTGTATCAAGCATTTCACAGGTCAGCAGTATATCATCACAGTTTAATTCTTCTTCGGTTATTTCAAAAGTCTTTTTGTATTCCCAATTTGTTTCGCCGACCCAGTATACATCCTTTTCATTAAGGCCGATAAATGGGTCCGGAATATCTCCGTTTGCCATCAGGTCAAGATAGTTGCAGCCGGGTACGGTGGCTTCCTTGTATAGCTTATCACCGACTTTTCTGAATTGCCATTTCCCGTTTAGTGTCTTTTTCATTTTTCCAAATCCCTCTCTTTGAAACATCATTGGTATTATACTTTATCCCTCTGTATATTGTAAATGCTTTTATGCGCTTTTATTTTATGATTTTTTACCTGTAAGTCTAAATGTAACTCTGCGGCGGATATTTCTATTGACAATTTAATATATTTCATTTAAACTGTAATGGTATTTTGTGCATTATGCCAAAAGCAAGAAGAGCGTTAGGGAGCTTTTTATGGAGAAGTCAAAGAATAAAGTCGGTAATGTTTTAAAATCGGTAAAAGAGCATTGGAAAAATCCGCCTGAGGGCCGGTATATATCGTATAAGGAAATTTTGTCTTATTCGATAGGCGGTATCGGAGTCAAATTTGTATTGTACACGGTCTCGTATATCGGACTTTCGGCGACAAGCCTTCTTGCCGGAGCTGCGTTAGGACTTAAAAACGGAGATCTTGTAAAGCTCAATCTGATAGCAACGGTAATTGGTATGTTTTTAGGTCCGCTTCGCGGTATGATAATTGATAATACGCGCAGTAAAAACGGTAAATTCAGACCGTATCTTATCTATGCCGGTATACCGTCAGCCGTTGTAACCACGGTGTTTGCTTTTTTACCGTTTGAAAGTATGAGTTATGACGGAAAACTATGGTCGCTGTTTATTACCTATATGATGCTCCAACTTTGTTATCCGTTTTACGACCAAGCGTATACAACTCTTGTACAGGTTATGAGCCCGAATTCGACGGAGCGTGCGGATGTTATAACAATATCGACATTTATATACTCTTTGGCACCCTCGGTAATGGGCTTTGTTGTACCGATAGTTGCCGGATTTGCCGGCGGACTCGAGCATATAAATGCCTATCGCGTAATTATGCCTGTTTTTGGCATAGGTGGTGCTCTTTTGGGGATTTTCAGTTACGCCGGAACTAAAGAGCGTATAATTGTATCCAAGGATTATTCCCCTAAAGTACCGTTTTTCCAAGGAATCGGAGCAGGTATCCAGAATAAGTACCAGTGGGCGCGCTCAATAACTTCATGGTTTATTCTTTTACAGGCTGGCGTCGGCAATGTTACAACATGGTATTTTTATTACGGTATTAAAGATACTTTAGGTCTTACAACGGAACAACAGGGCGTTTTAAACGGCACTCTTACAACAATTATCGGAGCAGCTGCAACACCGGCTATGCTTTTGTCTCCTTTTTTGATAAGAAAAATCGGTAAACGCAATTTGTTCATTATGTATGTTGTTTGTTCTGTTTTCTGCTTTGCCGGTATGTATGTTTTTATAGAGCAAATATGGGTGCTGTTTGTTTTTATATGGCTTAGGGGGTTTTTCTCGACATTTACGCTTATAACCGATGGTGCTATGAATGCCGATGTGCTTGATTATCAGCAATACAAGACGGGGGAGCGCCTTGAAGGGCTTATGAGTCAATTTGTAGGTATAATCGGAACATTTGTTTCTATGGGTGTAACTTATCTTATACAGACGATAATAATGCAAAATCATTACGGTCTTGTAAATAATTATGATGACCTTTACAATGTGTCTTTCAGAGAGCCGCTTTCAAAAGGTATGATTGCTCTTGCGGCAGTGGGATATGTAATTTCACTCATTCCGTTTATTACAATGTACACTCTAACAGAAGAGGAACACGAGGCACATATTTCCGTTCTTAAAATCAGGGCGGCACTCGAGGATTATGCGACAGAATGCTTATCGGAGGGCGAGCTTGAAGAAGCAAAAAATATATATGCCGATGCAGTAAACGAACTCGAGATTTGTCGTGACAGAATAGACATAGTAAAGGGCAAGGAGAAGAGAAAGCTTAAAAATAAAATGAAAGCTCTTCAAATTGTTATAAACGAAAAAGATCGTTTTAATGACCCTAAAATGATAAAGAAAACCGAAAAAGCAAAAGAGCTTTTGTCTCATTCGGTAGAAGAGCTTTACGGAATAACAGAGCCCACGATGGATAAATACAACGCCGCAAATGCAATGAGCGAGTCTACAAAAGAAGAAATACGTTCAAAATCAGCGGCACTTAAAGAAGCGTCAAAAGAGCTTGATCATTTCCATAAAAAAGCATATGCGTATATTCAGGCGCGAAAGCTTTTAAAGCAGCTTGAATACTATTCGCATTGGTCTCATATCTTTAGTTCGGAATCGGTTGAGATTTCGGAATGATTTCAGTTCCGTATTTCAGAGCGGTGTTTAACAACACCGCTCTTTTTAAGAAAAAGTTGTCAAAATGTTAACAATTTTTATTGCACACTTTAAAACAAAGATGTATAATAATTTTCGGTGATGTGAAATGAGTAAATCAACAATTATTGCAGTTGCGGGCAAAGGCGGTGTAGGCAAAACTTCATTATCGGCTACTATCGTCAGGTGCCTTACAGAAAAGTATCCTGATAAAAAGATACTTGCCATAGACGCCGATCCGGCAGTAGGTCTTTCGACCGCTCTCGGAATAGACGTCAAAATGACCATTGATGATATTCGTAAAGAGATTATAGCTTCCGTGGACGAGGGCGATACCAGAGGAGCCGTTGAGCTTTTAGGCGAAGCCAAGTACCGTATTTTCGATGCTCTTCTCGAGACAGACGGATATTCGTTTATCGCTGTTGGAAGACCAGAGAGCGCGGGGTGCTATTGTAAAATAAACTCATATCTTAAAGAGGTTATCTCCATACTTTCCGACGAATTTGACTATGTTGTTATTGACGGTGAGGCGGGAATAGAGCAAATTAACAGACGTGTTATGGAGAGAGTAACGCATCTTATCTTAATAACGGATCCCAGCAAAAAAGGCTGCCAAGTAATAAAAACAATAAAAGGTGTTGCCGATGATCTTGTTATGTATGATAAAATCGGTGCAATAGTTAATCGTATGACGGACGAGTCTTTAAAGGATTATATTAATATCGACGGTGTTGAAGTTCTCAGTTATATTCCGAATGATACAAATCTCGCTATGTTTGATATACAGGGCGAAAATGTATTTAATTTGCCGGAATCTTCACCGGTGGTAAAGGGAGTACGGGAGACTTTAACTAAAATAGGGGTGCTGTAATGAAAGATCTGAAACATCTGATTTATTTTGAGAATCTGCTTCAGGAGGCAAACAATGAACTTGTGCAGCGGGCAATAAGCGATGGCAAAAAAGCGATTGCATATACCTGCTATCATATCCCGGAAGTTCTGCTCAATGTCGATAATTGTTTTTCGGTAAGACTCAGAGCTCCGAGAACAGGTTCTATGGATATTGCAACTTATTATCTCAGTTCGTATCTGTGCGGATATTCCAAGGCTCTTTTGGAGCGCGGTATCGAAGGCGGTTATAATTTCCTTTCCGCTCTTATAGGCTCGGAATCATGCTCGGAAATGAATCGTACATATGAGCATTTCATGCTTTTGAATCTTGTGCAAAACGATAAATTCTTCGTTTCTATTGCCGATATTCCTTTTAAAATTGAGCCGCATACAGTAAGGCATTATACAGAGCAGATGAGAGTCAAGGTGCTTGATAAGCTACATGATGTTTACGGTGTTGATACAAGCGATGCTATGCTTCGTAAAGCTGTCGAAGAGCATAACGAAGTTTGTCGTCTCATAACAGAAATAGGTGAATATCGCAAAGAGGAAAATCCGCGAATAACTGGATATGAATTTCACGTCATAAATCTTGTTACATATTGTTGCCCCAAGTATTTGATAATCGACAAGCTCAGAGAAACCGCAGAGGAGCTTAAAACAAGGGTTCCTGACGAAAAGAAAAATTATCGTGCTAAAGTTGTTGTTGTGGGTTCTGAAATGGACGATCCGGATTTCACAAAGCTTATCGAAGAATCCGGTGCTCTTGTAGTTGCCGATCGCTTTTGCTTCGGTTCGCTTCCAGGCAGAGAAGAAATAAAACTTAACGATACAGATGATGTTTTATCTCAGATTGTATTGCATTATATGGAAACATGCCAATGTCCACGTTATATGAGCAAGGAAAAGGTGCAAGGCAGAAAAACCTATGTTCGTGACCTTGTAAACACGTATCACGCAGACGGTGTAATATATGAGCAGATAAAGTTTTGTGAATACTGGGGATACGAAAGGGCACTTGCATCACATATAATAACAAATGAATTCGGAATTCCGTCGGTTTCGGTTGACAGACAGTATACGGCAAGTGCGTCCGGTCAGCTACGAACTCGTGTTCAGGCATTTGTAGAAAGCCTTGAAATTAAGAATATTCAAAAAGCAAAGGAGGCGAAGTAACGTGGCAAATCAGCCTAAAAATCTCGGCCTGTTGCATGAAGATAAGACCGGACTTTTAAAGCACCGCGAGTGGCGTGGGCTTAAAGACACTATGTATGATTACTATCGTTGGCTCATAACTTGGAAAGATATGATAGTTATGGTTTTAAAAGCACCCGTGTCGACGATAAAGGGTCTGTGGAATTATCGCTGGATGGCAAGTTATCTCGCAGCTCCTGCGTGGATAGACCGTCATACGGAGGGTACGCGCGGAACACACCTTCGTATAGCACATCTTCATTTTAACGCGATGATTAAGCATACATGTAATATGATACATATGCTTTTTAAACATGATAAGCATTTTCATCCGAATGACAAATTTTCAGATAAAACAGTTTGCATGGATGAACTTTTCTCTTTTGAAATAATGGCGGGTTTTCCGAACTTATATGGTGTTCCCGTACAGACTATACCGATTTTTTTGTCATCGATGGTTGATCAAAACATAACGCCGCCGTATCTTGATATAACCGAGAGTTACGGCGTTCCCGCCGATGTTTGTCCTCTTCCCTCCGCGGAGGCAGGCGTGGCAATAAACGACGATTACCCGATGTTCGGTAAATGCTTTTTATCATGCAATATGCCGTGCGACGGCTCAACAATGAACTCGTCATATATCGACAGGCGTTTTAATCTTCCGTCTCATGTTGTTAATGTTCCGCTTAGATACACCGAAGAAGAAGTACAGAAATATGCCGTTGACGAGGTTAAATCTTGCATCAGATTTATCGAGGAACAGACAGGCGAAAAGTTTGACTGGGACGCATATTTTTCCGCTATGAAGATATACAACAAACAGCTTGAATATGAGCTGCAAAAATGGGATGTCAACAAAACCGATTATCCTCAGATGACCGGTGCCACATTTTGGCTGTACAGACTTTTTTACTTCCATCTCTCCGGCGGAATCGATAAGATATTTATTAAAACCGATAAAAAGGTTAATAAGCTTATGATGAAAGGCTATGAGAGAAAAGAACATGTTTCCAAGGAAATGCGGCACAGAGCTATAGTTTGGTCATGTCCTGCAAACTATTATACGAGCCTCGCAAATTGGCTTGAAAATTGCTGGGGCATAAATGTTGTTATGGATATGGAGACGATGATATCTTATATAATGTATGATACCGAGGATAAAGAAAGATCGCTTGCCACATATGCAAAAACTCTTCAGCGCACCACAATGCGTAAGCATACCAAGGGCGGTTATCAAAACGTACTTGATGAACTTTGGCGCATTTGCGATGAATATAATGCCGATACCGTAATAATGTATAATCAGATTTCATGCAAGGGAATGGATGGTCTTAACGGTATATTTGATGACCAGGCAAGAGAAAAAAATATCAATCAACGGAACTGTCAGGGATGCCCAACAGGAACCTTTGCCCGGAGTCAACGTATTGGTCAAAGGTACGACTATCGGTACGACGACGGATATCGATGGAAATTATTTTATCAGCGTTCCCGATAAGAATGCAGTGCTAGTCTTCAGTTATATCGGCTTTGAATCGCAAGAAGTGAAGGTTGGTGGACAAATCAATATCAATGTCAATATGT
>ENA-OPDA01000908-OPDA01000908.1-human-gut-metagenome-genome-assembly--contig:-NODE-908-length-20887-cov-2.551987_pt1 | contig 20887 bp, 17 predicted proteins | sample MGYA00241253_ERZ501486 | MGnify/ENA primary metagenome ERZ501486 (study PRJEB25962, sample SAMEA2042510) | human gut metagenome | biome: human gut; feature: human-associated habitat; material: faeces... | reverse complement strand
GATTGGGCAAAATATGGCGGATATGGATTAGACTTTATAGGAGAATTACAGATAGGGAATGTATCGGGTTTAGCGAGAGGAATAGGGACTATTGGTGATTTCGGGAATTATGTAACGGCAGAAGATCGAAACAAAGTGCTGTCGGAAATTGCGGGCGGATATGCGGGTAGTGCTTTAGGAAATAAACTTATGCCCATAATCATTACAGGAATGGGACTAGAGCAAATCAATCCTATGGGAACACATGCGGTAAAAGCGTTAGGCATTTCGGGAATGAGTCTCGTTGGAGCATTTATATTGGAGGAGGCGTATATACAGAAGAAAACCTATTTGGATTATATCTACCATATAAACAAATATAATTATGATCAGGAACAATTTGATAGTGAACTGATTCAGAATTTTGATATAAAAGAATAGAAGGAGAGGGAAAATGAAAATTGTAGATATTTCCTTTTATTTTGGAATAATAGTAGTAATCCTAACTTTCGTTACTATGGTGTGTTTCGTGTGGGGAGATATACATAAACAGAGAGAAAAAATTACTCAAAATATAGGGAAATATGGAGTATTCATTTTTATGTGGTTATTATTAGCCTTTTTTTCCTTAATTTTTGTATTATCATATGGGACTAATATTCTCAGCCTTATGGGTGAAACTGCTATATATGATGCAAAAGGGAAAATAGGGGTAGCAATTTTCATATTATGGACGGTTTTTATTGCTGTAAAATATTACCTTTATATATTATTTTCGGAGTTTACAAGTGACAATAAAAATGATGTTATTAAAATTCAACGACAAACAATTTTCCTTTCAGTTATGACGATATTAGTGGAAGTATATTTCATATACAAATATATTAATGTATTTGTGTTTTGGGTTTCAGTTTAAACGCAGCCATAGCAGACGGCATTATCACTGCCACAAAAGGAAAAGCAAATAAAGAAATCAGCTACGACACAGCAAACGCATCCAATATACGCTCCGAAATTTTCGACAAAAAGAAAAACAGGAACTCAACTACATGATGAATATAGGCAGGAAACAAATTATTTATGGTGCTGAAATAAAAGGTATTCCAAAGAGGTGTATAAACTTCTCAAGTAAGATATTATATATAAATTTTATTATGGATTTTGCCCGAAATCATAGATAAGCGGACGGTTTTGTCCTTTAAAACATGGTATAATATTAAAAATAATCGTTGCCAGAGAACGGCAGAGGGAGATGTCAGATGACCATCACGTATATATTTCAGATTCTGGAAGCTGTGGCAAAAGGCGATGCGGAAAAGTATGGCGTAATTCCTGATATGAACGGAGAATTGCAGAAAGCAGTACGCCGATCAAGGAGACGTGTTGCCCGGCTTCGGGAACGGGCGCAGTATGAGCTTGGGGAGATGGATAAGGCAAAAGTGGCGGCGGCCAATGACAATATGAGGCGTTTTACCAAGTCTCTCGGTAAAATCCGCAATTTGAACCTGGAGGACTGCCGGGGGCTGATTGGCATTGAAGATTTTCTGGAAGATGGAAACCGGATTCATGAAGTCATGGAAATGGCCAAGAAGATTGAGCATATGTCGGCGGTCAGCTCTACGGCGTACACGCCCATGTCTCTCGGATTCGGCGTGTTAGAAACATATACGGATGTGGCACCCATTGAAATTGATAATAGGAAGTTCAATGCGGGTGATAAGGAATATTGCCTGCAGATGATTAAAAAGCTGCATGCTTTTCAGGATTCGGTCCGTGAAGTTTGTTCCCGCCTGCTGGATATTACCGAGTGTGCCCGTGAAAGAGGGGACGCTCTGAATGATCTCGCTGATTACTTTGCTGATGGCGTGGACAGCTTGGAGCGGATTCAGATGCAGTCCGGCGGTGACTGGAAACTTTATACTTTGGCGCAGAAGATGCAGATCGGAAGAGCGATACAGGTAGCTCAGCTTATTACGCTTCTTTTCCGGAATCTGATGGATGGCGCGGGACATGTGGATGAACAGAGCCGCAGCGCGATAAAAAAAGCGCAGGATGAACTCTTGAAACGTGATGCATGATAATTAAGATTGCTCGATGAACTGACCACCAAAAGTTAGATAAAAACTGATTTGAGGAGGTCAGTTTTATTATGGGGAAATACAGTTTTGCATAAATTCTTTTCTATAAGTATGCTATACTTTATGCATGTAGTTATTTTTATAAACAGGGAGGCAATATGTCTATCGCATTTATACTGCGCATGATTTCCAATACGATCAGCGGCAAAGGCGGACATCCGCAAAGCATTAATGAAGAGATTGAGCGTGCGAAAAAGCGGGCGGCAAAAAGGATATACCGTGCAAAAGTACGTGCGGAAGATGAATTGGGAGAACTGGACCGTGTCCGTATCACTCTCATGGCAGGGGATATGAAAAAATTTACCAAAGAATTTTCTGAAATTAAAAATATTGATTTTCATGACTGCGACACACTGACCGGATTGGAGCATTTTAATAAGGAACGGAGAAACTGGAGGGAACTGGAAGCGCTGTCATCCAAAGCGATGGGACTGATGAATCTGTCCGGCGGTATGGATGCCATCGGTTTTGGTGCGGGCGTCATAGACCAGTATGCTGTGGTTCCGGAACTGGATGTGCTTCCTTCTGAAAGTGAAGGTGATGTGGATGCATTGAAAGAAATGAGCGGGCGGCTGCAGAAATTCCAGCAGCAGGTAAAGAAGCTGTGCTGCCGTATGCAGGATGTAAGACGAGAAGCCCGCCAGGCACAGGATGCCCTTCTTGATTTGTCAGATTATCTGACAGATGGAATCAAGGATATCCGCGATATCCGAAGTGAGAGCGGGAATGACTGGAAGAATTATTCGGAGTCGCAGAAGATTATTATAGGCAGAACAACGCAGGTGGCACACCTTATCAGCGTGCTTTCCGAAGTCCGTTTTCTTACTGATGAAGCGGATCTGCGTGGAGAAATAAGGGAAGCTTTGGAAGCGACGGAAGAGCTGCTTGACGAACTTGGCGTATGACGGGCGAGGAGAGTCTTTCTTTTGAGGAGGACTCTTTTTTATTGACTTGATAATTCAAAAACTAAAAAATAGAAAAGTTGTTTTCATTCTCGTAGATTTGTTAAAATAAACACAAGACGAAAAACATGCAATGGATTTGTATTTTCGGAGAGCGGCTATGAAAAGAAGAAAAGTAAGGACAGCTGTTTTGGGACTAATGACACTTTTGATGTGGTCCGGCAGCATGGCGGCGGAAGAGATTTATCTGCATGGAGATACGAATATTCCGATGATTTTGAATACCGGCGGTATAGATAATGATGGGAATACAGGCGTGTTTATGGATATCACTTCTATCAGTGTGGAAGATTTATTTAAAAACGGCCTGGCTGTAAAAGTGAATTTCTTCAAGTTGGAGAAAGGAGTGTCGACTGTATCTACCGCCCATTTCCGCATGACGGAAGACGGCGGCGCATGGATTGCCATGGAAGACGGCTGGCATGCTGTGAATGAAGGAGCTGCGCGGGTGGAAAGTGAAGCGGTGCGTCTGATTCGGGAAGAAATGGGAAAAGAAGAGTGCCGTGATAAGTACATGGGACAAATTACGGCACTCTGGGAGAGAAAAATAAAGGCGGCGGAAACGGCGCGGCAGGAAGAATATGAAAAGCTGCAAAGGGAAACGGAAGAAAAGAATCAGGAAAATAATAAATCCGTGAAAAGTGTGAAATTGCCGAACATGGAAATGCCGGAACTGGAACGAGCCGAGCCTGATAAAGTGGTGGAAATAAAATCACCTGACATGATACCTGCAGTAAATCCTGTAAAAAAGAACGCATCGATAGAAATGCCGGTAAAGGCAGAGATGGAAGAGACAGCGGCAGATGCAAAGAAAAACGAATCGAGAAAGGAAGAAACGTCTGCCGAATCGCCGATGACCGTCCCCCTTGAAAAGAAAAAAACAGAACTGACGGCAGTGAAAGTCAAAGGAAACGTACAGAGGGAAGAAGATGCACAGAAGAATGAAGAGGGGGAAATCACCGAGCAGGTCGAAATTTCCATCGTCTCCCATCCGGTGGTGGAAATCATTTCGAAGAGCGACGTAACATAAGATCTCTGTAATAGTTGGCTCTTTTCCAATGAAAATAGTATAATCACTACGGAGTATTTTCCGGAAGCATAAATCCTCCCCGCAAAATCTGAAGGCTGCGCGGAGGATGTATTTTTTTCGAAAGGCGTACCATGGCTAAGAGATATTACGAACTTCATGTATCAGGCTGCACGAGACATCTTCCCGTACTGAATATTTCAGACAAGGTAGCGATTGCGGGATTTGTCATTTTGGGCGATGTGGAAATTGTGGAAAACACGGCCCGCGATTTGGCGGCGAAAGTGCCGAAAGATTGCGAATACGTCATGACGGCGGAAACGAAAGGAATCCCCCTTGCCGCTGAACTGGCCAGAAATCTGGGGCAGAAGACGTACCTGGTGGCGAGAAAGTCGGTCAAGGCGTATATGGATGATCCTATCTGTGTAGAAGACGAGTCTATTACTACGATGGGAAAACAGAAGCTGTACCTGTCTGCCTCTGATGTGGCGCTGATCCGCGGGAAGAAAGTCCTTCTTGTGGACGATGTCATCAGTACCGGCGGATCTATGAAAGCCTTGAAAGAACTGGCGGAAAAAGCAGGCGCCCAAGTCTGCTGCCAGGCTGCCATTCTTGCTGAAGGCGATGCAGCGAAGCGTGACGATATCGTATTTCTTGAAGAACTGCCTCTCCTGGAGGCCGAATAAAAACGAAAGCCGTATACACGAAATGGGTATGACGGCTTTTTTGATGGCGGGAATCTTCCTTCCTTTTTACGGGAAATACTGTAAAGGAGAGCGCTTTTTGTGGTATAATATGGCGAATAATTTGGAATTTGCCACATAGATTTTGAATCAATTCCGACAGGAGGAATGGAATGAAACACCAGGAGACTGTTATCATCATCGACTTCGGCGGGCAGTATGCGCAGCTGATTGCCAGAAGAGTGCGCGAATGCGGCGTATATTGTGAAATTCTGCCGTACAATAAGCCGGCGGAAGAAATTCTTTCCCATAACCCGAAAGGCATTATCTTTTCCGGAGGTCCTGCCAGTGTAAATATGGAAAATGCCCCGCAGCTGGATGAAGGCGTATTCAAGGCAGGCGTACCGATTCTGGGAATCTGCTACGGTATGCAGCTTATGGCAAAAGACCTTGGCGGCACGGTTGCCAGTCCGGAAAAACATGAATACGGCCATACGGAATTTTACAAGAACGGAAGCTGTCCGCTTTTTGAAAACATTTCAGAAAAGACTGCTGTATGGATGAGCCACGGCGACGCTGTCACTGATATGCCTGCCGGTTTCGGGCTGATCGGACATACGGAACTGACGCCCACCGCAGCGATGGCTGATGAGGCAAGGCGTTTCTATGCTGTCCAGTTCCATCCGGAAGTCGTCCATACCACTGAAGGTACACAGTTGCTGAAGAATTTCCTTTTCCGTATCTGCGAATGTGAAGGCGGCTGGTCTATGGAAAATTATATCGACATCGCTGTTGCCAATATCCGGCAGCAGGTAGGCGACCATAATGTCCTCTGCGCTCTTTCCGGCGGTGTGGACTCTTCTGTTGCCGCTGTCCTTGTCCATAAAGCGGTTGGGGACAAACTGACCTGCGTATTTGTAGATCACGGATTCCTCCGGCAGGGTGAAGCGGAACAGGTGGTGGATACATTTACGAACAAATTCAATATCAAACTGATTCATAAAGATGCGTCCCGGCATTTCCTTTCTCTTCTGAAAGGTGTGACAGAGCCTGAAAAGAAACGCAAGACCATCGGCGCTGAATTTATTCATACTTTCCAGGAAGAAGCCAACAAGTTGGAAGATGTGAAATTCCTTGTCCAGGGCACGCTTTATCCCGATGTGGTGGAAAGCGGCACCGCTACGGCGGCAACAATCAAATCCCATCACAATGTAGGCGGTCTCCCGAAAGATATGAAATTTGAACTTATCGAACCGCTCCGCGAGCTTTTCAAAGACGAAGTCCGCCAGCTGGGACGTGAACTGGGACTCCCCGAAGACGTCATCAACCGTCAGCCCTTCCCCGGTCCGGGACTGGCGATCCGTATCATCGGTGAAATTACCCCGGAAAGATTGGAAATACTCCGTAAAGCGGATGCCATCGTCAGAGAAGTCATCAAAGAAAGAGGACTCTATAACGAAATCTGGCAGTCCTTTGCTATACTCCCCGCCGCGATCCGAAGCGTGGGCGTCATGGGTGATGAAAGAACGTACGATTACACCGTAGGCATCAGAGCTGTCACAAGCTTCGACGGCATGACTGCCGATTACTTCCGTTTCCCCTGGGAAGTCCTTGACGAAATGAGCAGAAGGATCTGCAATGAAGTCAAAGGCGTGAACAGAGTGGTTTACGATATCACATCCAAACCACCGAGTACGATCGAGTGGGAATAACAGTAATAAATATGTTTCTGTTTTAGAACCATTGAAAATACAGCGTCTAAGCGTTTTATAGGAGAAAAAAGCTCCTGAGTGATACTGTTTTGATACTAAAAATGAGAAAAGCAGGTCTGAAAGGGAGTTGTTGAATTGATCGAATTTTACCTACCTCATTGCCCAAAGGGCAATGAGGTAGGTAAAATGTTTATCAAAGCCTTCCATCGTTTTGGTGGGAGGCTTTTATGGAAATAGTTGTTGGTAAATTTGAATTTGTCGATTTAGTGTTATATCAATTATAGAAAGTTGAAAGTAGTACAAAGGAGGAACTTATGAGTACAAATCTAGAAGATAGCGTAATAACCACTATACAAAAGCCACAAGTATTCCTCAAAAGCATCATATTTAATGATGAAACACAATTACCTCTTAATTATAATAGCGTTATTGTATTCACTGGTGCTAATAATAGTGGAAAGAGCCAAGTGCTAAGAGATGTCGAGATGAATTTAGATAAAGATAAATCAAATTCATTCCAAACTATTGTTATAAAAGATATTAAATATGATTTTTTAGGAACGATAGATGAGGCAACATTTCTTAGAGAGCGCTTTAATGTGAATCAACAGGGCTGTTATGAGATATTCGAGTCTGGCTGTGCTTTTGAGAAAAGCACATTACAGGAGTACTGGCAAAACCATACATTCTATGGCGGTTTTCATCTGTTATTTGTAAAGAGACTCAGCACAGAGCGTCGATTAACTTCGTCAAATGCCTTACAGAGAAATGACCAGCCGGAACGGAATCCAATTTACAAGTTGAATCAGAGTGAATCGCTTGCACAGAAGTTGTCGGACTATTTTCGTCAAGCTTTTGGTTATGATTTAATTGTAAACCGCAATGATATGCGAACAATTCCGCTACATATTGGACAGGCTCCTGACAAAACAGCTTTTACAATTGCAAATCAGGATGAGTATTATAATCAAGTTACTAAATTGCCTAAACTCCAAGAGCAGGGTGATGGTATGCGCAGTTTTGCCAGCATCTTACTTGACACATTTACATCTGAGTATTCTATTACTTTAATTGACGAGCCAGAGGCTTTTTTACACCCCCCACAGGCTAGACTATTAGGCAAGATGCTTGCCAATAATAATCCAGACAATCGACAGTTGCTAATATCTACACACAGTGAAGATTTTTTACAAGGTCTGCTCGATGCCAATAGTGAGAATGTTACAGTTATCAGAATCAATCGGGATAGTGAAATTAACAGGATGAGTGTGCTTCAAAACGATAAAATAAAGAAATTATGGGGTAATCCTATTTTGCGATATTCTAATATACTGAGTGGGTTGTTCCACGAAAAAGTCGTTGTTTGCGAAAGCGACTATGACTGTTTATTTTATCAGGCAATTATGAATGCAATATATGAATATAAAAATGAAATCGCTCCGGATATATTGTTTACTCATTGCGGAGGGAAAACACGCATTAAAGATGTTGTTAGTGCACTAAAGGCAGTGAATGTTCCGGTAGCTGCCATTTGTGATTTTGATCTATTAAACGCCAGCCAAAATTTTAAGCCAATTATTGCTTCCTTTGAGATAGATTGGGAAGTTGTGCTATCTGCAGATATGAAAATTATATACGACAGTATGAATGCAAAAAGTAGTGATGCAAATAATGCTTGGGATAAGATAAAGAAAGTAGGTAAGGCGGGCTTTACAGACAATGAACCTGCAGCATATGAAAAGGTTGAAGCGGCGTGTAAATCTGCAGGTCTATTTGTCGTTCCGGTTGGCGAAATGGAATGCTTTGATAAAACAGTTAATAAAGAAAAGAAAGATTGGGTTTACCATGTGTTAGAAAACTACGATTTAGCAACTGAGGAAAAACTTGAAGAAGCGCGCAAGTTTGTACAAGTAATAGTTGATTACAAGCCCTTTTGAATCATAAAAATTCTCAGTTTACAAAAAAATGCAGTTAATTTCGCAGTTTGTTTACACTATGAAATTGAAAAATCACACAGTCGCTAAATCCCAGTTTGTCTAAATCATCGAATAGTGTACAGAAAAAGCACATAGCTAAAAGATTATAATCTTTTAGCTATGTGCTTTTTCTGTACTTATTTTATATCCGGTGGAACTTTTGCTCCTATACCGCTGCTATAGAACTTTACATTGCTTTCGTCAAAGGGAACATAATCTTTTTTCAGACTTTTAGGATAGTTGGCTTTCCAATCCTGCAATGCTTCTTTTGTAATTTCGTTATTTTCATATTTCTCCTCCATTTTTTGCCATTGTTCAAGTATACCCCTAATTCTAAGAATATCTTCACTACCCAAATAGATACCTATGGTAGGTAGTATATTCGGGATATTCATCATTAAGAATAACAGGTTGTATATTTACTTCAATACTGTCATTGCGCTTGAATAAAAATTGGATTAAATTATGTTCCGTATAGAGATAATCAAGTTTTTTTGCTACATGATTTTCTGTGTCACTGTTTGATTTGCTACTGCAATTTAGAGAAAAAACTATTGATAAAATTTTAAAAGAGCAAGGGGATATATACTAACTATTGCTGAAAAGGAAGAAAGAATCTAATAAATAATTGCGCTGAAATCAAGGGGACTGCTAATATTTTTTAGCAGTCCCCTTGATTTCAGAAATGAAAAAAGTATAAATTTGTGATATAATGTTTTATGTTACAGAACATAGAACATTATAAGAAAGAAGGACCATTTTGAATCATGAAATAGAAGATAAAAAAGAATTGAAAGAAGAACTAGGGAAAAAGATAAAGTCAATTCGAGAAGCTATGGGAATTAGTCAACGAGAACTTGCAAGAAGAATTGATTTGCCAAACTCTAACCTTAAATATATTGAAGATGGAATAAATGCTCCAAGTTTTGAAATATACAAAAAAGTCATGATTGAGCTTAATCCAAATTCTAAAGATAGAGAGAGAATGGATTATTTATATTCAGGAATTCGAGGGACACCGCCACCGGATATATGTGAAATTGTAATGAATAATCCTAGTTTGTATGGGGCTCTTAGAGCCATAGACATAGAGTCTAAAATAAGTAATGACCACGTAAAAAGATTTGCAGAAATCATTTCTGCTGGAAATAATGGAGAATAAAATGAGTGAGAATACAAGAGCTTTTTTAGAAAATATTAATGAGTATTATATGGATGAGCAGCATATTGATGTGTCAAAAGAGGTGAATTTGGTTTTATCAATTGCCAATTCCCTTAGAGGTTCTTTTGAAGCCGAGAAGTATAAAGATGTAATTATTCCCATGGTGATTATTAGACGTTTTGAATGTGCTTTGGAAGAAACAAAAGAAAAGTTAATCAATTATTATGAAAAAATCCTAATAAACCAGCTCAATTCTATGAGAAAGAAACAGGGTATCCATTTTACAATACAAGCAGATATTCGCTAAAAAAATTACTGGATGATAGTGATAATATTGAGTCTAATTTCAATAGCTATATTGATGCTTTTTCTGAAAATGTAAAAGAAATCTTGAATAATCTTGAAATAAAAAATCAGATTAAGAAAATGAATAAGAGTAACCGATTATATAGTGTTGTAAAGAAATTTTCAGAAATTGATTTCAATCCAAAGACTATAGACAACCATAAGATGGGATATATTTTCGAAGATATCATCAGAAGGTATTCTGAAAATGTTGATGCAGGTGATCACTATACTCCAAGAGAAGTAATTCGCTTAATGGTTGAAATTTTGCTTGCAGAAAATTGTGATGATATTTTAACAGGAGATTCTAAGGTAGTCACAGTATTGGACGCAGCCTGTGGATCGGGTGGGATGCTTTCGACAACGCATGATTTTATTAAACGAAGAAATACTAGTGCAGATGTTAGACTTTTTGGTCAAGAAATTTTAGAGAGTTCTTATGCTGTTTGTGCTGCAGATATGCTTATAAAAGGACAGGATATTAGAAATATTAAGGGTGGAGAGAAGACGGCAAATACGCTTAAGTACGACTGTTTTGAAAGCCAAAAAATGAGATTTGTAATTATGAATCCACCTTTTGGAACCCCTTGGGGTGGTAAAGATGCTCCAGAGGGGCAAGAGAAAGCTGTTAAAGATGAATATAAAAAAGGATTTGATGGACGATTCGGTGCGGGTCTTCCAGCAACAACGGATGCACAGCTTTTATTTATGCAACACGCAGTGAATAAGCTATCTAGTGATGGAAGAGCGGCAATCATAACGAATGGCTCTCCCTTGTTTTCTGGTGGAACAACAAGCGGAGAAAGTCAAATTAGAAGATGGCTATTAGAAAATGATTATGTTGAAGCTGTTATTGCATTGCCAAACCAACTCTTTTATAACACTGACATTGGAATTTATATTTTTGTAATATCTAAAAATAAAAGATCTGATAGAAAAGGGAAAGTTCAATTAATTAATGCCATTGACATGTATAAGCCTTTAAGAAAGTCTCTCGGTAAAAAGAGAAGGGAAATAGATTTAGAAAGTAGAAAAGAAATAGCAAGAATATATGCTGAATTCAAAGAAAATGAAAAAAGTAAGATTTTTCCTAATGAAGAATTTTTGTATAAAGAGTATGTTGTATATCAACCTTTACAAAGGACAGGGAGGATTGATTTAGAGTCAATAGAAAAACTAGAAAATAGTGATTTATTTTCTCATAATTCAAATATTTTTAATCAAGCGGAGTTTGAAGAATTATTAGAAATGAATCCTAGAGATAAGGATGGGGAAAAGAAATATCAAAAATATATTAAAGGACAAAAATTCACAAAAGAAGTTATAAAGCTTCTTAATGAAAATGTAACTGAAGATAAGTTTGAGGACTATTCTATTTTTGAAAAGAAAATTAAGTCCATAATAAGAGAAGTTGATGGCTACAGTGATAGTAGATTGGGAAACATCTGTCTTGAGTTATCTGAAATAGATAAAAACGCCATTATACAAAAAGATGCTAAAGGGAATGTAAAGATAGACTCGACTACAAAAGATAGTGAAATTATAAAACTGTCACAAGATGTGGATGAATACTTTGCTAAAGAGGTTTTACCACATATACCAGATGCAATTTACTTTTATGATTTTGATGAAAATAAAAAAATATCTAATACTAACAAAGAAAAACTAGGGGCAGAAATTCCATTCACAAGATATTTTTATAAATATGTAGCACCGGAAAGTTCAGATAAACTTTTATTTGAATTTATGGAACTTGAAAAAGAGCTTTCTAATGATATTAGTGTTCTTTTAAAAAGTGAGGTGTAATAATGAACAGCTATAAAGATAGTGGAGTAGAGTGGATTGGAGAAATACCTAAATATTGGAAAGTAAAAAAAATCAAACAATTGGTAACGAATATAAAAAGTTTATTTAAAGATGGAGATTGGATTGAATCTAAGGATATTTTGGAATCAGGTATTAGGTATCTTACATCTGGGAATGTTGGCGAAGGTTACTATAAAGAGCAAGGAGAAAGTTATATTTCTAAAGAAACATTCGATAAACTTAGATGTTTAGAAGTATATCCGGGCGACTTAATGATTTCAAGATTAAATTTACCTGTTGGTAGAGCTTGTATTGTTCCAGATAAGTATCCTATTTATGTTGTCGCTGTTGATAATGTAATTTTAAGGCCGGATAATATATATAGTAAAAAATTTTTATTGTATATTATGAACACCGATGGCTATGCAAAAGAAGCTGAGTTGATTTCTAGGGGAACAACAATGAAAAGGATAAGCCGTAGTTTATTGGGAGAGATTAAAATAGCAGTACCTAATTTAACAGAACAAAATAAAATTGCAGAATTCCTTGATAAAAAATGTGCGGAAATAGATTCTATAACGTCAAAAATAGAAAAACAAATTGGACTGCTAAAGGATTATAAGAAATCTTTAATAACAGAAACTGTTACAAAAGGATTAGATAAGAATGTTCCTATGAAGGATAGTGGCATTGCGTGGATAGGTGATATACCAAAACATTGGGATATTAGTAGAATTAAATATAAGTTATCTTTGATTGGGAGTGGCTCTACCCCTGATTCGAGTGATAGTTTTAATTATGACGGTGAATTTAATTGGATTCAATCAGGAGATTTGTATAAAAATTACTATATACAAGAAACAGAAAAAACAATAACAAAATATGCTTTAAACTCAACAAAGACTTTAAAAATGTATACAGCCCCATTTGTGGTTATAGCTATGTATGGAGCTTCTGTGGGCAATATAGCAATATCTAGGATAGACGCTTATGTAAATCAGGCGTGCTGTTCTATGAAAGGTGATGATTCCCTTCACACGAATTATTTATTTTATTTATTAAGAGCTAGTAAAGAACAACTGCTAATGATAGCTATTGGTGGAACGCAGCCAAATATAAGCCAACAATTATTGAAGAATCTAAAGATTATAGTCCCAATGTATGATGAACAGCTAAAAATCACAGATTTTCTAGACAAAAAATGCTCAGAAATAGATTCGATTATTTCAAAAAAAGAAAGGCAGTTGGATCTAATGAAAGAACATAGAAAGAGTTTGATTTATGAATATGTGACAGGTAAAAAGCGTGTTGGAGGTGTAGATTATGGCAATTAAAGCTGGGCAACTTAGAGAAAAAGAAGATTTTCAAAAACTAATTTTGGAATATCTTGAAAATGAAAATGGATATATTAGAAGGGATTCTAAGAATTTCAATGCCGGTCTTGCTATGGACACGGACATCTTATTTAAATTTCTAAATGATACGCAAGCTGATGAAGTTGAAGCACTACGAAGGCTTTATGGAGAGCAAACTGAAGAAACTATAATTAATTATTTGAATAATGAAATCAATAAAGACTATAGAAGTCTAATTGATGTATTAAAAAATGGCATAGAGTTGGATACCGGCGTTAAATTAAATCTAATGTATAGAAAACCTGCCACTTCATTCAATAAAGAAGCTATAGAGAATTACAGAAAGAATATTTTTTCTGTAATGGAAGAGGTTTATCATAAAAAAGATGAAAGAATTGATTTGGTTATTTTCTTAAATGGTTTAGCAATTGCGACTTTTGAACTAAAATGTAACACAAGTGGTCAAAATTATGAGGACGCAATTAGACAATACAAATTTGAAAGAGATTTTAAGACTAGATTATTTAAATTTAAGTCGGGCACTATAGTAAATTTTGCTATGGACTTGTTTGAAGTTTACATGACTACACAATTAAAGGGAAGTTCCACATTTTTCTTACCATTTAATAAGGGATCCGGATATGGGATTGAATCAGGCAAGGGGAATCCACACAATGAAAATGGCTTGGATGTTTCATATATGTGGGAAGATATCTTGTCAAAAGAGACGTTACTTTATTTGATTGATAAGATAATATACTTAAAAAAAGAAAAGAAAAAAGATGATAGAACAGGTAGATATAAGAAATCTGAAACTCTTATCTTCCCTAGATATCATCAGTTTAACGCGGTTAGAAAAATAGTTCATGATATAAAAATAAAGGAGACTTCAAAAAACTATCTAATTGAGCATTCTGCAGGAAGTGGTAAAACAAATACGATAGCTTGGTTATCTCATAGATTAGCGTCTCTTCATAATTCAAAGGACGAGGTTATTTTTGATACTATTTGTGTGATAACTGACAGAATTGTTGTAGATAGACAATTACAAGATGCGGTAATGGGTCTTGAACATAAAGATGGGCTTATTAAAGTTATGGATGATAAATGTACATCACAGGACTTGGCATCAGCCCTCAATAGTAATACAAAAATAATAGTTACTACAATACACAAGTTCATGTATATTAAGGATATTGTTGAGAATTTAAGAGAAAAAAAGTTCGCAATTATTATTGATGAGGCTCATTCATCCACCTCCGGAACAGCAATGGAATCTGTCTCGTATGCCCTTTCTTCACAATTGATGGCTGCAGAAGAAATACCTCGATATGAAAGTGGTGAAGAGGAGACACTACAAGACAAGATTGAAAAAGAAATACAAAGAAGTGGTAAACCAAATAATGTTTCCATGATTGCATTTACTGCAACGCCTAAATTCACAACGCTTCAATTATTTGGAAGTATGAATAGTGAGGGAAAAAAGACTTCTTTTGATTTATATTCAATGAAACAAGCAATTGAAGAAGGCTTTATTCTCGATGTGTTGAAGAATTATGTAACTTATAAAACATATTTTAAGGTTAACAAAATAGTTGATAGTGATCCAGAATTGGATACTGTTGCAGCTAAAAGAAAAATTGTTAAATATATTGAACTACATGACACTAATATTTCTCAAAAGGTAGAAATTATAATTGAACATTTTAAATATAATGTAATGCATGAATTAAATGGTAGGGCTAAGGCTATGGTAGTCACTTCATCAAGACAGGCAGCAGTAAAGTATAAAAATGCATTTGTCGAGTATATCAATAAGCACAATTATACAGGGATACAGGCACTTGTGGCATTTTCTGGTAAAGTAACCTTAGATGGTAAGGAATATACAGAATCAGTAATGAATGGTATGGATGAAAGCAAACTTGTTGATGCTTTTGATACCGATTTATATCAAGTGTTACTGGTCGCTAATAAGTATCAAACAGGATTTGATCAACCTAAATTGTGTGCTATGTATGTTGATAAGAGATTAAGAGGTGTTAATGCAGTTCAAACACTTTCAAGACTGAACCGGATATACCCGGGGTATGATAAAAAGACTTTTATTATAGATTTTAAGAATGAATATGATGACATTCAAAAGGCGTTTGAACCATATTATACAGAAACCATTTTAGGAGAAACTATAACACCGTCAGCTATAAGAGAAGTTGAAAAGCAATTATCTCAATATAATTTCTTGGATTATGATGATATTGAATTATTTAATAGATATTTATACAAGGATAGGCGTAATTCTAAAGATAAGTCTAAAATGTGGTCTCTACTTGGAAAGAGCTTAGGAATTATTGATAAAAATGATGATTTAATTAAACTTGAAATAAGAAGTACAATAAGAAGATTTTTAAGATTCTATGGTTTCTTGATTCAGGCGACAAGATACCAAGATATTGATTTACACAAAAAATACAATTTCCTATCATATCTAATAAAAGAGATAGAGATTGGTAAAATGGGAAATGATTTTGATATAGCAGATAAAATAACAGTTGAGAATTTTAAACAAAAGAAAACAGGGGAACATGACAGTAGTATAGAATCAAAACCTGAAATAAAAGCACCTGCACCTAATGAGGTTTATTTTGAAGAACAAGTTAAAGAGAAATTATCAAAGATTATTGATGAAATTAATTTGAGATATAATAAAAACTTTGACTTTGATGTTGCAACAAAATCTGCACTTCAGGTAAGAGATTTACTACTTAAAAACACAAGACTTAAAGACAGTGCAAATAGCAATACTATTAGTGACTTTAGATTTGCATATTATGATGCTGTTCAAGATGCACTTATGGAAGGTTATGAACAAAATATGGATTTATTTTCTGTGCTGCTAAAGGATGATAAAATGAACAAAAATCTTATGGGCGTGTTTTTGGAAGATGTTTATAATAATTTGAGCGAAAGAGTTTAGAGGATAAGAGTTATGAATAGATATGATACATTGGTTAAAATATTGGATGAATTACGAAAGGAAGCACCTACAGAATATAAAACATATTATCCAGAAGATACTAATACTGAAGGGCTAAATAAGGCAAGATCTAAGGCATTTATTCATTTGTTTTTAAAGGGCATGTATGGAATCGAAAGATTTGAAGATAGAGAACATTATATTACAGATGGCTCATATGATGGTGGCATAGATGCATACTATATAGATAAAGAATCAAAGGAAATTGTGTTCGTTCAATCTAAATTTAGAACCAATGAAAAAAATTTTGAGAATAAGGAAATAGATTATGACGAATTGCTTTCAATGGATGTAGATAGAGTAACTGAAGGTGAAGAAATTGACGAAGATGGAAATTCGTATAATAGTAAAATATTAAAAATGCAAAAAAAAATTCAAGAAGTTGAAGATATTGGGAGATATAAATATAAAGTTATAATACTCGCAAACTTAAAAGAAAAAAGAAGTAAATATATAAAAAAATTAACTGGAGGATTTTCTTGCGATGTATTTAATTTTGAGAAATGTTATAAAGAGTTGGTTTTCCCTGTAGTTTCTGGATGTTTTTTTAATGCAGAAGAAATTAGAATTAACTTGTCCCTTACAAATAAAGAAGGCAATGAAGGTAGAATAGGATATACAGTTAACACAGAATTAAGTGATTGTAAGATATTGGTTACATTTGTTCCGCTTGTTGAAATTGCCAAAATTTTATACAGATATAAAAATTCTGTCTTAAAATATAATCCGAGATGCTTTTTAGGTTTAAAAAATAACCAAGTTAATCCGCAGATTGCTAACACAGTAAAAAACAAATCGACTAACGAATTTGCTTTATTTAATAATGGAATAACAATTCTATCAGATGATACACAGATAAATTCTCAGGTTGCTAAAAAAGATCGAGCACAACTTATTATAACGAATCCACAAATTATAAATGGGGGACAAACAGCTTTTACATTATCATCTTTATATGAAGAATGTATTTTTAATGATAATTACAGTATATTTAATGAAAAAGAAGTGTTGGTAAAAATAATTACGTTTATTGCCGACGATCAAAACAATGAGAATGCTGAAGATATCAAACAAAAAAAATTAAAATTAATCGAAAATTTATCACATGCGACAAATGAACAGTCTGTGGTAAGTGAAATGGATCGCAGATCAAATGAAGCGCTATTGGTAAATTATCAACAAAATATTTATCGTGATTTTGGTTTATTCTTAAATAGAAAACAAGGGGAATTTTATGAAGGAATAAATAAGAACTATATTGAGAAAAAACAAATAATTGATCTTTCAAATTTTATGAGAATTGCTGTTAGTATAAGTGGGGATGCAAAAAAAGCTAGACAAAGTAGTGATATAGTATTATTTAGAGAAAATAATTTTAAACAATATTTTAAAAATGAAAAAGATTACAAGAAATATGTTTATGGATATTATTGCTATCAATACTTATTAGAGATAGAAAAACAAGAAGAAAATTATGGCATGGATAAATATGGAAATGCATTGCGTTATGGAAAATACGCAGTTATTAATATTGTAAGTAGAAAATTTAGTGAGGATTTAGATATAACAGAGTATGAGCGTAGTGTCAAAGAAGCTACAGATCAAACTCTTGGGAAGTGGATAATTTTTGAAAATCAAGTCATAAAAAAGCAAGCAAATAAAGATTACTTTTATGAATATCAAGAAGAAAACAACATAAAGACTATATATAATTTTGATGGATATTATAAAGGCAAAACAATCAATAAAGATTTAAAAGAGTTTGATTTTGATACCATAGATTAATTTAGTAGTTGAAACTGGGACTGGGATGGGTAAAAAAATTTAAAACGAGCTTAAATCGAACGAATTTCCAAGCACACAACAAACAAAAAACAAAAAACCTTTATTTTGAACGGTTTTGGATGAAGTGAACGGTAGAAAAAGAAGAGTGGGAATAAATCATAACCACTGTAGAACGGGTGGTTATTCGTTTAAATTATATTTTAAAAGGTTTTTATATATTCGTGAAAGGTAGGTTTGTTATGAAAGCCTTTCATCATTTTGGTGGGAGGCTTTTGTAGAAATAGTGATAGGTAAATTATAATATTTATAAGGAGGAAGATCGTAAATGAGTTACACAATCTCTTTGTTCTCTGTTAAAACAAAACAGAAAGAACAGCAGTCAGCACACCCCGATTTCTTTGAAAAGGAGGAGAATCTGGAAAAATTCACACCGGAGCAGCAGTCAGAACTGGAAATCCGTTTGTTGAAATATCAGTATAAACCGATAGGGAAGAACAGTGATGGGAAAAGATTTGAACATGCTGATTTTGGAGAAGCGTTCCTGACAGACAGAGGGCTGTATTTTTTAACTTCAAATGACTTTGATTGTATTTTTGAAGTGGGGATGACAGCATCTGAGTTTACGGATACCGGTGAGTTTGCAAAATATGATGTGCAGGCAGGATGATGGGAGGAGATATAGGGGTGCTCCATATCGAGGAAGTAGCGGTATGTTTGTTCACCCTCCCATAAAATTTGTCGATAAGTGTAAAGGAAATAGGCGGCAAATCGCAGTGTATAGAAGGGAGCGAAAATGGGAATAATAGCAAATTATAAATATTTAAGTGATAAAAACTTAAAGGAGCTTAAAGCCTTCTATTCAGAAGAAAATGAAACTTTTGAGGAGACAGAAGAGCAGAATGGGGATGTAGAAATACTCCTTGATTTAGATAAGATGTGGGATGCACTTCATTTTGTGCTTACAGGAGCAAGCAGCAGTGAGCCTATAAAAAACAACCCTTTTAGTGAAGCGGTTGTAGGTGTGTCTTCTATTGAAGGTGTGGAAGAGTTTATATCTTATACAGAAAAGTCGAGGGTTAAAGATATAGTTTTTGCTCTTGATCATTTTGATATAGAAAAAGCTATGGAAAATTTCAGTATGAAAGAATGCAGGAAAGCAAATATATATCCGGACATTTGGAATTATGAAGAAGAAACGGATGAAATAAAAGAAGAATTAATGGATTACTTTCAAAATCTGAAAGACTTCTATAAGAAAATATTAGAAGTAAATGGTAATGTAATGGTCACTATTTGCTGAAGGAGTATAGATAAATCCCGGTTTATCGGGTGAATTGAATAAATCTTATAGATATATCTCTGAAAATATTACAGAGTTTTAATTCTGCTGAGCATGAAGCAGGTGACTTGTTTTTCATAGACCTGCTAAGAAAATGGGCTTTATATTAAATGACAGAGGGGGGATATGATGTTTGTAGATCGAATTGATGGCGTTGACTCCAAAGAAGTGAAAAGAGTTTTTAAAGAATTAATCACTGCCTATATGAACCCTGCGTATGGGTCTATGTCTAAAAGGGATTTCGATATATTGCTTTTTATGAAGCTGCAAGATTTAAAGATTATAGAGAAAGATCCTGATTTATATGATATCGTGTCCAATTTGAAAGTGACCAGAGCAAAGGCAAGAAATCTGTTATATGAAGCGAAAATGCGTAACTCATCAGAAGAAATGCTGAATAAAGAATTAAGGGAGTTACTGTCTACCCCTATTTTCTTTAAGGAAAATGATAAAATTGCAATTGAAATTAGTAATCCATTATTATCAGATCATTTGAGGTGGAAACTTAAAAGAGCGGGATACATTACGGATGGTTCCTTTTCTGCTGAATTGATTAAATTATCAGAGGAAGCTTATATCACCATATTTGAAGATATGATTCCGAATGAATCACGAAAGAAAATAATGGAAGCATTAGTTAAATGTGGTGCAAGAGAGGAATTGGGATTTAAGGGAATACTCTCTTCCATTCTTAAAAAATTAAGTGGGAGAATAGTGGGGAGAGCCGGAGATGAATTAGTTGATGGGATTTTTAAATATTTAGGTCCTTTAATGAGTGAAAAACTAAAAGAAATATCCAGTGTTTATAAAGATTTTTTTGTAGAACCACAAGAATAAATATTAGATTATGCGACTGTTTTTATAAACGTTTTCTTCCCCAACGACTTATAAGGCAAATTATATAATGGACAGCAGACTTTATATGAAGAGTGGGAATAACGGTAACCAATGTGTTTCTGTAAAAAAACGGTTGAAAATACAGTATTTTAGAGATTTTACAGGACAAAAACTCCTGTCATATAAATTGTTTGGAAGGTCTTCCATCATCTTGCAGGAATGTTTTTGTAGAGAAATAGTGATCGAGTAAATTATCATTTTACTCATCATACCTGTTAAAGAACTCTTTTTCATAAGTTTGCTATTAGTAGTTTTTATCTATAAAGATTTACTTCTCTAATTGACGAATTAAATCTTCATAGATTATTTTATTTGTTGAAGATGTATATTGCAAAGCCTGTTCTCTATAAAACAACATTTTCTCATTATCATTTTCCATCTTATAAATCAAAAAAAGCAAGTAATTATTAAAGAAATAAGAGCCATAAGACAAGGAATTCAAGGCATAAGTTTTAGCCTCTTCAATATCTCCCTCCCAATAATTTAATAGAGATCTAAAAGTATTCGATAGCATACCGGATAATTTCGACTTATCAACCTCTTCAACCGAAAGATCAAAAACAACATTTGAGGATTCACATGCTGAACGCAGTCGTGTCTCCCTATTAATCATCCCGGAAACAACCCCTCGTATTTGTAAATTTTTATCAAAAACATAGGTTGAAGGGAAACCTTTTACCGAGA
>ENA-OPDA01000899-OPDA01000899.1-human-gut-metagenome-genome-assembly--contig:-NODE-899-length-21030-cov-3.871418_pt1 | contig 21030 bp, 17 predicted proteins | sample MGYA00241253_ERZ501486 | MGnify/ENA primary metagenome ERZ501486 (study PRJEB25962, sample SAMEA2042510) | human gut metagenome | biome: human gut; feature: human-associated habitat; material: faeces... | reverse complement strand
AGAAGTCGCTTTGCCCGTGGGCAAAGTCGTACATCGGATAAGCCTTCCAAGTGGTGCCCGTGCGATGGTGCGGATGCTTCACTACGCGGTAGATGATAGGGTCGCGGAAGTGCATGTTGGGGCTTGCCATGTCTATCTTGGCACGGAGCACCATGGCACCTTCCTCAATCTCGCCGCTGTTCATCTTCTGGAACAAATCCAGTGTTTCTTCGATAGGACGGTTGCGGTAGGGACTTTCCACACCGGGCTGGGTGGGAGTTCCTTTCTGGGCGGCAATCTGCTCGGAAGTCTGTTCGTCGATGTATGCCTTGCCCTCTTTGATGAGGCGGATAGCGAAGTCCCACAATTGCTGGAAATAGTCGGAAGCGTAATATTCGTTACCCCATTTGTAGCCCAGCCACTGGATGTCTTCCTTGATGGCTTCTACATATTCCACATCTTCTTTGGTGGGATTGGTGTCATCGAAACGCAGGTTGCAGACACCGCCGTGTGCGGCGGCAATACCGAAATCAAGGCAGATGGCCTTGGCGTGTCCGATGTGGAGGTAACCGTTTGGTTCGGGCGGGAAGCGTGTCTGTACTTTTCCCCCGTTTTTACCCTCTTTCAAATCGTTTTCTACTATTTGCTCAATGAAGTTCAAGCTCTTTTTTTCGCTTGTTTCTTCGCTCTTTATTTCTGCCATAATGTTACTATTTTCGTATCGTGGGGACAAAGATAGGGTAAAAAAATGAAGAATGAAGAATGAAGAATGAAGATTTATTCTTTATGTACCGGGATATATCCGCTCTCTTTGATGATTTTCTGTCCTGCGGCAGACAAGATGAAATCGAGCAGAGGGGCTACGACCGAGGCGTTTTTTCGGTTATAATAATAGTATAGCGGGCGTACTATCGGATAAGTCTTATTGATGGCATTCTCCAGCGTGGGAGCGGCATAATGCTGCCCGTCGTATGAAACGGCGAGTGTCTTGATACGCGGTGATACATAGGCTAGACCCACATATCCGATGGCTCCGCGAGTTTGGCTGACGGATTGGATAATGGCTCCCGTGGCAGGCATGGAGAGACTGCTGCTCATGTAGTTCTTGTTTTTCAGTACGCTTTCCTTGAAGAACTCGTAGGTACCGGAGGAAGTCTCGCGGGAGTAGACTACGATTTTGCGGTCGTCTCCGCCCACTTGCTGCCAGTTGGTGACTTTGCCCCGGAAGATATCTTCCAGTTGTTGGCGGGTCAGTTGTTTCACTGGGTTGGAGGGGTGGACCACTACGGCAAGGGCATCGTAGGCGATGGGAACTTCTGCCAAGTCTTCTCCGGCGGCTTTGGCCTTCATCTTTTCGCTGAACTTGATGGCGCGGGAAGCCATGGCGATGTCCGTGGTCTGGTCCAGCAGGGCTGAAATACCGACACCGGTTCCGCCGCCGGTCACGGTGACACGGGCAGAGGGGTTCAGGGGCATAAAGCGTTCGGCGGTCTGCTGCGCTATGGGGAGCACGGTGTCGCTGCCTTTGATGCGTTGCGCCTGCATGCCGGTGGTGGCAGCTGCCAGGGCGAGGAGTAGGAGTAATTTTCTTGTCTTCATAAAACACATGGTGCAAATTGGGTAAACACATGATGCAAATTAAGGTAATGGATATTACAAATGTGTTACATGGAATGTGCTTTGGGCCGTTGTAACAGTTTTGTAACACCTTTGAAATATTTCTTTCAAACGTTAGTCACACTGCCTTAACATCCGGCCCGTTCCTTTGCATACAGAAATCAATAGGCAACATGAAAAAGATTTTTGAGAAGATTGTAGAAGGTATACTGGCTTGTAGCGGCTTTGTGACGAGCCTTACCATCGTACTTATCGTCGTGTTCCTCTTTTCCGAAGCGCTGGGCTTGTTCAGCAGCAAGGTGATAGAAGAAGGGTATGTATTGGCCTTGAATAAGGAGAACCGGGTGGGCGAACTGACTCCGGCACAGATAAAGAATGTTTTTGATGAAGAGCTGACAAACTGGAACGAAGTGGGAGGGGAGGACCTTCCTATCCGCCTTTTCCGTTTGGAGGACATCACACTGTATTATACGGAAGAGCAGTTGGGCGCTTCCTACGAAAATGCAGGTGCCTGTATTACGGAGCTGGTGGAGCGTACGCCTGGCATTATAGCCTTTGTACCGCAGCAGTTCATTGTCCGTCCGGACTCGGTGCATCTGCTGAAAGACAACACCATTTCGGTGAAGGACGTCTTTGCCGGTGCCGAATGGTTTCCCACGGCAACACCTGCTGCGCAGTTCGGCTTTTTGCCGCTCATTACGGGGACGCTGTGGGTCAGTCTGTTTGCCATCCTCTTTGCATTGCCGTTTGGTCTGTCGGTGGCAATCTATATGTCGGAGGTAGCCAATTCCCGGGTAAGGAATCTGCTGAAGCCCATCATTGAGTTGCTGAGTGGCATACCGTCGGTGGTCTACGGCTTTTTCGGCTTGATTGTCATTGTGCCGTTTTTGCAGCAGGTGTTCAACTTGCCGGTAGGCGAGAGCGGGCTGGCGGGCAGCATTGTGCTTGCCATTATGGCGTTGCCCACCATCATTACGGTGACGGAAGATGCGATGAGAAATTGCCCTCGTGCCATGCGCGAAGCCAGCTTGGCACTGGGAGCATCGCAATGGCAAACTATATATAAGGTGGTGATTCCTTACTCCATTTCGGGCATCACCTCCGGGGTGGTGTTAGGCATCGGCCGTGCGGTGGGCGAGACGATGGCTGTGCTGATGGTGACAGGCAACGCCGCCGTCATTCCCCATACCATCTTGGAACCGCTGCGCACCATTCCGGCAACGATTGCCGCCGAACTGGGCGAGGCGCCTGCCGGCGGACCTCACTACGAAGCATTGTTCCTGCTGGGTGTTGTGCTGTTCTTCATCAGTTTATTGATAAACTTCACGGTGGAAGCGGTTTCGCCAAGACGAAAATAAAAGAAGATAGATATGGTTAATAGGAAGCATCTTTCGCAAAACATGGCATTCGGCTTGTTCCGTCTGTTGAGCCTGAGTGTGGTGGGGATTCTTTTTGCAATCCTCGGTTTCATTATATATAAAGGTATAGGAGTCATCGATTGGGAGTTCCTCACTACAGCTCCTACCAACGGTATGACTGCCGGCGGAATCCTTCCTGCCATTGTAGGTACGTTCTGTTTGATGGCGGGTAGTGCCTTGTTTGCTTTTCCGGTGGGAGTGATGAGCGGCATTTATATGAATGAGTATGTGCCGAAAGGCTGGGTAGTACGCTTCATACGGATGATGACGAATAATCTGAGCGGCATCCCTTCCATCGTGTTCGGTCTGTTCGGCATGGCACTGTTCGTCAACTATATGGATTTTGGAGACAGCATCCTGGCAGGTTCGTTGACACTGGGCTTGCTGAGTCTGCCTTTGGTTATCCGCACCACGGAAGAAGCACTGAAAGCCATCCCCGACAGCATGCGCGAAGGAAGCCGCGCGTTGGGAGCCACCAAGCTCCAGACCATCTGGCATGTCATCCTGCCGATGGGAATGCCCAATATCATCACCGGACTGATTCTGGCGCTGGGGCGCGTTTCGGGCGAGACGGCACCCATCCTTTTCACCTGTGCCGCCTACTTCCTGCCGCAACTGCCGACCGGTATCTTCGACCAGTGCATGGCGCTTCCTTATCACCTCTATGTCATCTCTACCAGCGGTACGGATATGGAAGCGCAGCTTCCCATCGCTTATGGCACAGCATTGGTGCTGATACTGATTATCCTCCTGGTGAATCTGTTGGCAAACGCCCTGCGGAAATACTTTGAGAAGAAGATTAAGACGAATTGAAAACATATACAATAGGTATGAAGAACAAGATAGAAACCCGTGACGTGAACTTCTGGTATGGCGATTTCCATGCCCTGAAAGGCATCAGCATGGACATTGAGGAGAAGTCTGTGATAGCCTTCATCGGCCCCTCGGGCTGTGGAAAGTCTACCTTCCTGCGCCTGCTGAACCGCATGAACGATTTGATTCCCGACACCCGTCTGACCGGCGAGATACGCATTGACGGACAAGACATCTATGGAAAAGGAGTGCAAGTGGACGAACTCCGCAAGAACGTGGGCATGGTGTTCCAGCGGCCCAATCCTTTCCCAAAAAGCATCTTCGAGAACGTTGCCTACGGACTCCGTGTGAATGGCATCACCGATAACGCCTTCATCCGTCAGCGGGTGGAAGAAACCCTGAAAGGCGCCGCCCTTTGGGACGAGGTGAAGGACAAGCTGAAAGTCTCTGCCTACGCCCTCTCCGGCGGTCAGCAGCAACGTCTCTGCATAGCCCGTGCCATGGCGGTGTCTCCTTCGGTCCTGCTGATGGACGAGCCGGCATCCGCCCTCGACCCCATCTCCACCGCCAAAGTGGAAGAGCTTATCCACGAGTTGAAGAAGCAGTACACTATCGTCATCGTCACCCACAACATGCAACAGGCAGCGCGTGTCAGTGATAATACGGCTTTCTTCTATATGGGGCAGATGGTGGAGTTTGGAGATACCCGGAAGATATTTACGAATCCCGATAAGGTGGAGACGCAGAACTACATCACGGGACGCTTCGGGTAGCGGATTGTTCCATACAAGCAAAAATAAGTTGTACAAAAGTAATCTTAAAATAGAAACATTATGGTGAAGTTTATCGAATCTGAACTCGTCTTGCTGAAAAAGGAAATAGACGAAATGTGGACCCTGGTATATAATCAGCTCGACCGTGCAGGTGATGCCGTGCTTACGCTGGACCGGGAACTGGCCCAGCAGGTATTGGTGCGCGAACGTCGCGTCAATGCTTTCGAACTGAAAATAGACAGCGACGTGGAAGACATCATTGCCCTTTACAACCCCGTTGCCATCGACCTGCGCTTTGTGCTTGCCATGCTCAAAATCAATACGAACCTGGAGCGTCTGGGCGACTTTGCAGAGGGCATTGCCCGCTTTGCCCTCAACTGCCATGAACCTGCTTTGGATACTGAGCTGGTCAAGCAACTCCGTCTCGAAGAGATGATAGCCCAGGTACTCTCCATGCTCGAACAGGCAAAACAGGCGCTTCAGGAGGAGAGCCAGGAACTGGCTACCGCCGTGTTTGCCAAGGACAATATGCTGGATGAAATCAATGCTGAGGCCACTGCCATTCTTGCCGACTACATCAGCCGGCATCCGGAGAGTGCACTCTCTTGTCTGAACCTGGTGAGCGTGTTCCGCAAGTTGGAGCGTTCCGGCGACCACATCACGAATATTGCCGAAGAAATAGTGTTCTTTATCGACGCAAAAGTGTTAAAACATAGTGGGCGGACAGACGAACACTACTTAAATGATAAGAAATAAACAAAATTTTAGGATAATTTCAGTGTTTCATGGAAAATAGCCTTATATTTGTCCATTGAAAACGATTGCAGGTGTAGAAAAATGCTTTGAAATGATAATAAACTTAAATGATTTCTCAAAAAGATGTTATAAGACATGTTTTTTAATTTGGTTAGTATCACGAAAAGCGCCTATATTTGCATCGTTATCCTGAAAACAATCTTTTTACCTTAAAAAAAAACTAATACCTATTGAAAACTGAAAAAGGAGGCTTTGTGAAAAGCTTCCTTTTTTTTGTACCTATACGAAGGGCTTTTTGTATCTTTGCGCATATTAATAATAAATCGCGTATAACCTAAAAGTATATAGAACCATGTTTTCCGGAATAGTAGAAGAATGTGCCACATTGGTGGCGATGGTCAAAGACCAGGAGAATGTACATTTTACTTTCAAGTGTTCATTCGTCAGTGAATTAAAAATAGACCAGAGTGTGTCTCACAACGGTGTTTGCCTGACGGTAGTCAGTCTGACAGATGATACCTATACCGTGACGGCCATGAAGGAAACGCTGGACCGTTCCAATCTTGGCTTGTTGCAGGTGGGAGATGAAGTGAATGTGGAGCGTAGTATGATGATGAACGGCCGGCTGGATGGCCATATCGTTCAAGGACATGTGGACCAGACTGCCACTTGCATCGATATAAAGGATGCGGAAGGAAGCTATTACTTTACTTTCCGGTATGCTTTTGACAAGGAGATGGCAAAGCGCGGCTACATCACGGTAGACAAAGGCTCGGTAACGGTCAATGGTGTCAGCCTGACCGTGTGCAATCCCACCGACGATACTTTCCAGGTGGCCATTATTCCTTACACCTTTGAGCATACCAATTTCCATGCTTTCAAAGTGGGCAGTGTGGTGAATCTGGAGTTCGATATCATTGGTAAGTACATCAGCCGCATGATACAATATAAATAAGGTAACGGCACTATGGACGATTTCCTGCAATTAGTGGCATCCCGTCAGAGTGACCGTGCCTATGATATGACTCGTGCCGTGGAGCCTGAGAAATATCGGTGATTTACTTTTTAGACACAGATGACGCAGATGACGCGGATTTTTTTAATATTCCAATCCGCGTCATCCGCGTCTAAAAAATAATCAAAAAGAAAGCAGATACGGAGTTTCCGGAAAGACTTCCGCGTGCTTACAAATCCTTCAGCAGCACCTTGCTTGCATTCTTGTAGTATTCCTCCCGTGCCTTCAGCAATGCTCCCCATTGGTTGTTGAATTCATTTTCCTTATCAATTTTGAAATCTTCTGAGCCGTGCGTGTCCAGTTTGTCCAGTAGGAGGGCCACATTCATTTTGTTGATATCCATGGAAGGCTGGTAAGCGATGTCTTCACTCTTTTCATCGGTCACTACTTCATGTAGGAGGTTGATTTCCTGCAATTCATAAAGGGTTTCGTGTGTCAGCCGGATGGGAATCTGGCACTCTTCGGATATCTCTTCGGCTGTATAGGGCTGGACGTCTTGTTCAAAGCGCTTGGCTATGAGAGACATTATCAGGATGGAGATAAAATCGCGGTAGCGCCGGCTGATATTGCGCGCATCCTTGTCGAAGCTGAAGTTCCGGATATTCTGTCCGGCGTAGGTCAGTTCGGCACCGAATAGGCAGATGGTCCAGGATACCTGCAACCATAGCAGAAACATCGGAAGGGCGGCAAAACTACCATAGATGGCATTGTAACGGGAAACCCACAACTGGCTGCTGATGTAAAGGAATTGGAATGCCTGGTGTGCCGTACCTGCCAGAATACCGGATATGAGTGCGTGTTTCAGCTTGACCTTTGTATTCGGCATAAAGACGTACAGTGCTGTAAACATGAACCAGGTCAGCACGAAGGGGATGAGGCGCACCATAAACTTGCCGACGGGAGCCAGCAGGGTAAAGTCTTCGAGGTTCTTCACCATCGTACTCATGAAGATGGAAAGACCACCGGACACCACCAGCAGAATGGGCATCAGCAGAAGCATAGAGAAGTAATCCGTTATTTTGCGGTACATGCTGCGCGCCTTTTTCACCTGCCAGATGCGGTTGAAGGTGATTTCCATATTGTTGATTAGATTCAGGACTGTCCACAGCAACATAATCAGACCCACTCCGATGAATATTCCACTCTTGGTCTGAGACAAATACGAATTCACGAATTGCAGGATGACTTCCGTGGTTTCCGTAGGACCGCCGAAACCGTTGACAATCTGGCTTTCCATCAGATTATCGAATCCGAAACCGCGGGCTATGGCAAACAAAATGGCAAGAATAGGCACGATGGCAAGCAGCGTACTGTAAGTCAGCGCCGAGGCTTTGTTTACTATCCGGTCTTTGGTGAAGCGGTTGATGCAAAGATAAATCGTCTTGATGATATTGTATACGGAAAAGGTCGTTCGCGTGACTTCATCTTCCGTAATACGCCAGATGTCGTAGGTGAGGAATTTCCAAAGGGCAGCAATACGCTTGTTCATGCTATTATCTCGATTATCCATTGTCAATAAAAAAGCAGTCAGTCTGTAAGCCGGGTTCTGTTCTTCTGTTTCTGAAAAAGCCTAATTAGGAATTATCCATTCTTCATTATCCATTCTCCATTAAAGAAGTGTCTGTCATTTATCTGAGCCGCATGTCACCATACAAGCTTTAGCGGTCTACCCTCCGACATGGAGCGAGCAACTCTCATAACGTCGGTTTACATGACCTTACAACTCCCAAGACGCACAGCCCTTGTGTCGCCACAAGACTGGTAGGCTCTTACCCCACCTTCTCACCCTTACCGTAGCCCAAGGGCGACGGCGGTTATTTTCTTCTACGTTACTCTACCCTCACGGACAGCTTTCTGTTAGGAAGTGGGACGCTCTGTGTTGCCCGGACTTTCCTCATACGCACGAGGCGCAAGCGACAGACCGACCAACTGCTTTATAGGGTACAAAGATACGGAATATTAATGAAGAATGAAGAATGAAGGATGAAGAATTTGTTGTGCAGTGTGCGGATGCAGTACGGATGAATCCTTCATTCTTCATTCTTTACCCTTAATTATCTTAAAAACATGTATCTATTTCGGAATAAATTCGTAGCTTTGCTATTAGTAATAACCCCCAAATCCTTTTGGCCAATGAAAAAGTTATCCTCTCTTTTTTCTTTATTTCTGTTAATCCCGCTTTTTGCTGTCGCTTCGGAAGTGGGTGACCGTACAATACCTGCAGAAGTGGCGCAACTCGCTGACAGTTTGAAACAAAAGTTTGCACCGGACAAGCGCGTGGCTTTGTTCGATGTGGATTACTCTTTCTCCGGAAAGAATGTGATGTTGCGTGGTGTCACCACTTCGGCAGAGGCAAAGACGGCTTTGCTGGATGGTTTGGCAAAGAAAGGATATGCGGTGATGGATTGTCTGCAAGTGCTTCCGGATGAGGCCGGACTTGAAGGCAAGACGTATGGCATTGTCAATGTGTCTGTGTGCAATCTTCGGGTAGCCCCGGATTTCTCTTCAGAAATGATGACGCAAGGCTTGATGGGTATGCCGGTGCGGGTGTTGCAGCGCGACGGCTGGTACCGTATCCAGACACCGGACAACTACATTGCATGGGTACACCGAGTAGGCATACATCCCGTCACGCGGGAAGAGCTGACCGCTTGGAACAATGCAGAGAAAATAGTGGTGACTTCGCATTATGGCTTTGTCTACTCACAGCCCAGCCAGGCATCGCAGACCGTCTCTGATGTTGCTGCAGGAAACCGCCTGAAGTGGGAGGGGACAAAAGGTGCCTTTTATAAGGTGGCTTATCCCGACGGCCGTCAGGGATATATCTCCAAATCCATCTCCATGCCTGAGAAGAAATGGCGTGCCACCTTGAAGCAGGATGCCGCCAGCATTATAGCCACGGCGCATAGCATGATGGGCATCCCTTATCTTTGGGCTGGCACTTCCTCCAAAGGGGTGGATTGTAGCGGCTTCATGCGCACCGTTCTTTTCATGCACGACATCATCATTCCGCGGGATGCTTCCCAGCAGGCATACGTGGGCGAGCATATCGATATCGCTCCTGATTTCAGTAACCTCCAGCCGGGCGATTTGATTTTCTTCGGGCGCAAGGCGACGCCGGAACGCAAGGAACGTGTGGTACATGTCGGCATGTATATCGGCAACAAGCGTTTCATCCATTCGCAAGGCGATGTGCGCGTCAATAGCTTCAGCCCCGACGACGAGCTGTTCGATGAATACAACCTCGGTAGACTGTTGTTCGCTACGCGCGTGTTACCTTATATAAATAAGGAGGCGTCGCTCAATACAACGGAAACGAATCCATTTTATTCAATGTAATAATGTGCTAATGTGCCAATATGCCAATGACCTGCGGCGTGACGGTGCAAACATAACGTAGCATATACATAGCGCAGCCCATTGGCACATTAGCCCATTAGCATATTGGCACATTTAATACACACACAATTATGTCAAACAGAAGAGATTTCCTGAAAACCGCCGCTTTTGCCGCACTCGGCTCAGGCATGGCAATCAATCATGTATTTGCCGGAGGAAATGACGCTCCTTCCTTGTTCAACGTGAACAGTAGGGCAGGTGTAACCCCCAAAATGAAACTGCGTTTCTTCCCCTATGAACTGAAATTGCGCCATGTCTTTACAGTGGCCACCTACTCGCGTACTACCACTCCCGACGTTCAAGTCGAGATAGAATATGATGGCATTATCGGTTATGGTGAAGCCTCCATGCCCCCGTACCTGCAACACGAACTAGGCACGATGGACAGTGTACTGGCTTTTCTGAAGAAGGTGCAGGATGTTATCGGCCAATTCTCAGACCCCTTTCAGCTGGAAGATATACTGGCTTATATAGACAGCCTCTCGGCAGGGGATTCCGCTGCTAAAACTGCTGTGGACATCGCCTTGCACGACCTTGTGGGCAAACTGTTGCAAGCCCCTTGGTATAAGATATGGGGTTTGGACAAGGAAAAGACTCCCTCTACAACTTTCACCATCGGTATTGATACGGCCGACGTGGTGCGTGAAAAGACGAAAGAGTGTGCCGACCGGTTCAATATCCTTAAAGTGAAACTGGGGCGGGAGAACGACAAGGAAATGATAGAGACCATCCGTTCGGTGACGGACCTTCCGATTGCCATTGATGCCAACCAGGGTTGGAAGGACAAACATCATGCGCTCGATATGATACATTGGCTGCACGAAAAAGGAATTGTCATGATAGAGCAACCGATGCCCAAGGAACAACTGGACGATATTGCATGGGTCACCCAGCAAAGCCCGTTGCCCATATTTGCCGATGAGTCCATTCAGCGTCTGAAGGATGTGGCAGGCTTGAAGGGCGCCTTTACGGGCATCAACATCAAGCTGATGAAGTGTACCGGCATGCGCGAAGCCTGGAAGATGGTGACTTTGGCACGTGCATTGGACATGAAAGTGATGGTAGGATGTATGACCGAGACCTCTTGTGCCATTACCGCTGCCTCCCAATTCTCTCCGGCAGTGGACTTTGCCGACTTGGACGGTAGTCTGCTGATTGCGAACGACCGTTTCAAGGGTATGGAGGTTGTGAAAGGTAAGATAACGTTGCCCGATTTGCCGGGTATTGGAGTGGTGAAGTTATGAGAAAGCTATTGTATACCGTCGCTCTGTTTGTGATGGCTTCTGCATGCAGCACGAAGCCCGAGAGCAAGCCCTATAATTGGGAGGACGACCTGTACCAACGTCTGCTTACGGATTTCTGTATGACGGAATCCCAGGTGAAGGACTATATCCGCAAGTATATTCCCGACGTGACCGATGAGCAGATGCGCCAGTGGGAAGCCTCCAAAGCTTTGGAGTGCATGATGCTGGATGGAGAGAAACGCTATTTCCGCAATGCCGGACCTAATCTGTTTCGTGTGGACTCCACTTGCTATGACATCAAGATAGCCAAGGAAGGCACTTCGCCGAGTGGCAGCGAGAGAGTGAATATGGAGAACCTGCCCGAAATCATTTCTGCTGTGAAGAAAGAGGGCAAGGCCATTGTTGCGCCGAAGCGCATGCGCGTCACCTACACGTTGACCGTAGATACCAATGCCGTGCCTGCCGGGAAAATCATCCGTTGCTGGTTACCCTATCCCCGTCAGGACCAGGCCCGGCAGCAGGATGTCAAGTTCATTTCGGCCAGCGAACCGCAATACACCTTTTCGTCGCCCGAGTGCCGTCACAGTACATTGTACATGGAGAAACGTGCTGTCGAAGGCGAACCGACCGTATTCTCCGAAACCTTTGAGTTTACCGCCAACGGCGAATGGCATAATCTGAAGCCGGAAGATGTGCAGCCCTATGATACGACGACCGCCCTTTATAAGGAATATACTGCCGAGCGTGAGAAGCATATCGTCTTTTCCCCGCGCTTGCGCGAACTTGCTGCCAAATTGACAGCCGGTGAAACCAACCCCTACCTGAAAGCCAAACGTATCTTCCGTTGGGTGAATGACAACTTCCCGTGGGCTTCTGCACGCGAATATTCCACCATTGAGAATATCCCGGAATATGTGTTGGACAACCGTCACGGAGACTGTGGCCAAGTCAGCCTGCTGTTCATTACGCTTTGCCGCATCAGTGGTATTCCCGCACATTTCCAGAGCGGCTTCATGATGCATCCCCGTGCATGGAATCTGCACGATTGGGCAGAAGTCTACTTCGAGGGTGTGGGTTGGGTGCCTGCCGACCAGTCATTCGGCATTCCTGCCTTTGCCCGCAATGCCGACGAAGAATATTTCTTCCTGGGTGGTATAGACTCTTGGCGCATGATTGTGAACACTGATTACGGCATGCCGCTACAGCCCGAAAAGCAGTATCCCCGCAGCGAGACCGTCGACTTCCAGCGTGGCGAGGTGGAGTGGGAGGGAGGTAACCTCTACTTCCCGCAGTGGGACTACCACATGGACATTGATTACTTGAATTATTAAGGTGCTATCTGCCCTCTAAAAACAGATGATGCGTTCAGCCCGAACACATCATCTGTTTGGTATAAACGCATCATCTGTTTACCCCAAATGCATCATCCGTTTCGGCCGCAACGGGTGATGCGTCTTTTTATACCCTATCTGTCAGTTCTTTAACAGTCAGCAATCGTACATAAATGCTAATTTGTCAGTCTTTGCCGTTAACCGCTGTTAAGCCCTAAATATCCTCTGTTAAAAGAGAACAAAAAAGAGTGACAAGCGGAATAACTGAACGTTTTTTGTCGTTATTTTAACGTCGTAATGTTAAACGAAACTTGAATATTAACAATTTAAAGAATAGGAAGAATAGTATGAAACAGACAACAAAAAACATCCTTGGAGTTGCGGCTATCGTGCTCCTGAGCTCTGGAGTGGCTGGATTGACCACTTATAAGATGCTGAATAAGGAAAAGCCTGCCGCATTCAGCGAGTTGTTCCAACAGAACCCCAATAATCTGCTGCCGGCGGCTTTCCATGCAACGGATGCCCAGCCTGTGGATTTGACACAAGCAGCGGAGAGCTCGCTCCATGCTGTAGTGCATATACGTGCCACTCAGTTGAGCAAGACTCAGACGGTGCAAGAACAGCCGGATATTTTTGACTTCTTCTTTGGAGACGGTCGTGGACGCCAGCGCCAGATACAGACCCAGCCGCGTGTAGGTTTCGGTTCGGGTGTCATCATCTCCAAAGACGGATATATTGTGACGAACAATCACGTGGTGGAAGGTGCTGATGAAATCACCGTGAAACTGAATGACGACCGTGAGCTGAAAGGACGCATCATCGGTACTGACCCCAGTACGGACTTGGCGCTGATTAAGATTGAAGGGGATGACTTCCCGACAATTCCGGTTGGTGACTCCGATCAGTTGAAGGTGGGGGAATGGGTGTTGGCAGTAGGTAATCCGTTCAACCTGAACTCTACCGTAACAGCTGGTATCGTCAGTGCAAAAGCCCGTTCCATTGGCTCTTCTGCCTCCAACGGACAAGCTGCAAACATCCAGTCTTTCATTCAGACGGATGCTGCCATCAACCAAGGTAACAGTGGTGGTGCGTTGGTGAATGCCAAAGGCGAGCTGGTTGGTATCAATGCCATGCTTTACTCACCCACGGGTGCTTATTCCGGTTATGGTTTTGCCATCCCTACCAGCATTATGACAAAGGTGGTAGCCGACTTGAAACAGTTTGGTACCGTGCAGCGCGCGCTCCTTGGCATCAAGGGTAGTGATTTGAGCACAGACCTGCAGATGGACGAACGCTGGACCGAAGAACTGAAGAAGAAGGCCGACGAACTTGGTGTGAAAGAGGGTATCTATGTGGCCGAAGTTGTTGAAGGTGGTTCCGCTGCCGGCGTCTTGAAGGAAAACGATGTAATCATAGCATTGAACGGCAAGAAGATTCACAAGTTCTCGGATTTGCAGGAAATGCTGGCAAAACACCGTCCGGGCGACAAAGTGAAGGTAACAGTGGTTCGTGACAAGAAGGAAAAGGAATTCGAAATCACGCTGAAGAATGAGCAAGGCACTACGAAGGTAGTGAAGGATGCCGGAATGGAAATCTTGGGTGCAGCCTTCAAGCCCGTATCTTCCGAGCTGAAGAAGCAGTTGAACCTGGGGTACGGTCTGGAAGTTACCGGGGTTACCAATGGCAAGATGGCCGATGCAGGTATCCGCAAGGGCTTCATCATTCTGAAAGCCAACGGAGTGCCGATGAAGACGGTGGACGATTTGGAAAAGGCGATGAAAGAGGCAAGAAAGTCTCCTGAGCAAGGTTTGTTCATCACCGGTATGTTCCCGTCAGGAAAACGTGCAATGTATGCCGTTGATTTGACTCAAGAATAAAAAATAAGGATAGTTAGGTAAGAAGATTGTAATATTAGCTAACAATAGCGAAAAGGGGGTGTCGGTACAATACATACCGGCATCCTTTTTGTTATATAGGATAAGATATAAATAAGGTGAAAAAGTTAGGATGAGATTATTGTAACAAAATAATTTGTCGTACCTTTGCAACCCAAATCTGTATTAGTAAGAATGAGACAACTTAAAATTACAAAAAGTATCACTAACAGAGAGAGCGCTTCTCTTGACAAGTATTTGCAGGAAATCGGTCGTGAAGACCTTATTACTGTCGAAGAAGAGGTGGAGCTCGCTCAGCGTATTATCTCCGCCGAAACCAATATTCCGATGGCCGCCCTGCGCCGCGCCGACGACATCACCGCCGACCAGTGGAACACGCTCAACAATTTCTGGAACAAGTTGCAGAACGCGCCGCTGTTCATCGATGATTCGCCGAACATGTCGCTGATGGAGATCCGTGCGAAATGCCGCCGTCTCAAGCAGACCAACGACCTCAAGCTCGTCGTTATCGACTACCTGCAGCTGATGTCATCCGGCAAGCAGGTGGAAAGCCGACAGCAGGAGGTCTCGGAGTTCTCGCGAGCGCTGAAGCTGCTCGCCAAGGAGCTGGAAGTGCCGGTCGTGGCGTTGTCCCAGCTGAACCGTGGGCCCGAGATGCGCAACGACAAGAAGCCGCAGCTGTCCGACCTGCGCGAATCCGGCTCGATCGAGCAGGACGCCGACGTGGTGTTGCTGGTTCATCGACCGGATTTCTACGACAAGGAGGACCGGCCCGGCGAGGCGGATATCATCATGGCGAAGCATCGTAACGGTCCGACGGAGACGTTCCATCTGGCGTTTCTGGGCGCATACTCGAAGTTCAAGGACATGCCGCAGGACTACAACAGCGATCAAGGAGTGTGACGATGGGTGAGGAAAACGGATCCCAGCCTCGTGAAACATCGCGTGAAACACGGCGCGAGGCGCTGGGCGGGCAGTCGGATGCGGCGCGTCCATGGACCGCGTTCGCTACGCCGCTGATCGGCAAAGCCGTACGCGGCGCCTCTCGGCTGCTGCGGCACGGCGGCAGCGCGTTCCCCGGCAAGATCGTCGAACAGATCGACCCCGGTTTCCTCGCCCGCACGCTCGCCGACCTGCCGTATGGCGTGGTGCTGGTGTCGGGCACGAACGGCAAGACCACCACGACGCGCATGGTCGCCTCGATGCTGGAGACGCTGGGACTCAAGGTGTTCACCAATCCGACCGGCTCCAACTTCACGCGCGGCGTCGTCTCGGCGCTGCTGACCGAAGTGCCGTTGAGCGGTAGGCTGGACGCCGACGTGGCCGTGCTTGAGCTTGACGAGGCGTATGCGGTGAAATTCGTGCAGCAGGTGAAGCCGCGGTTCGCGCTGTTGCTCAACGTGATGCGCGATCAGCTCGACCGGTTCGGCGAGATCGACAACACCGCGCGTCTGCTGGAGCGTGTCGCCGAAGCGACGACGGGCACCGTGGTGCTCAACCGTGAGGATCCGCGAATCGCGCGTTTCGCTTCGGCCGTGCCGGAAGGCACCGGAGTGCGCTATTTCGGGCTGGCGCCCGAACTGCGTCGGTTCTTCCCCTCCGACGACGACATGCAGACCACCGTCGCCGAAGAGGCCGCGAGCGTGGCCGGCAATGGCAGGCCGTCGGCAAATGACCGCGCGCAGCAGGAGCCGGCAGGCACATCGGTTTCGGCTGAGGCCCCCGATGCCGATGGGCGCGAGGCGACGGCCGATGTCACGCTGACCCGTGTCGGCAACCATGAGGCCGATTTCCTGATTGACGGGCGGGCCGTCCATACCGCCGTCAAGCTGGAAGGCGTGTACAACCTGTTCAACGCGGCGGCGGCGCTCGCCACCGTCCGCGCGGTCATGGCGCAGGATATTGCTTCGGCGCAGGTCGCCGAGACCGTCCACGCCGAAACCATGCCCGGCCAGGCCTCGCATGCGTCAGACGCGGCGATATCTGACGAGAGCCCAGTAGACAGCCCAGTAGACCATGACCGGCTTCTGGCGGCGCTCGCCGAGGTGACCCCCGCGTTCGGCCGCGGCGAAACGATTGCGGTCAACGGCAGCGACGTGCAGCTGCTGCTCGTCAAGAACCCGATGGGCTTCAGGCTGTCGCTCGGCTCGTTCCCGCCCGACGGACATGACACGATGATTGCCATCTGCGACCTGTACGCGGACGGGCGCGACATGAGCTGGCTGTGGGACGTGGACTTCACCTCGCTGCGCGGCACCGGCGTCAAAGCCGTGTCCGGCGTACGCGCGTGGGACATGGCCCTGCGCCTCGAATACGATCAGGTGCCGGTCGAATCGGTCAGCACCGACCTGGAGGAATCGGTCGTGAACTTCGTGAACGCGAATTCTGGCACCCCCAAACACATCTACTGCACGTACACGTCGATGCTCCGCGTGCGTGCCGAACTCGCCAAGCTGACCACCGTCGCCGATGCCGGCGTCGGGCGATGAACGGCGCGACGACTGACAGCATGAGCGGGAAAGGCGAACGGATATGGGAAAAGTGATCGACGTGATGTCCCTCTACCCGAAGGACATGAACATCTACGGGGATTCCGGCAACGTGCTGGTGGTTCTGCGCCGGCTGGCACTGTACGGGTATGAGCCGCGCCTGCACGCATACAATCAGGGCGACGAATGGCCCGAGCGCGTGGACATGATCCTCGGTGGCGGCGGTCAGGACACCGGGCAGAAGAAAATCACCGGCGACCTGTTCAAGCGGGCCGGCCGGCTGCGCGACCTGGCCGCGGACGGTACTCCGATGCTGATGATCTGCGGCCTGTTCCAGCTGTTCGGCGAATACTTCGAGACCTCGGAAGGCGAGCGGTTGGACGGCATCAACGTGCTCGGCGCGTACACGGTGGGGCAGAGCCACCGGATGATCGGCAATCTGGTCGAGCACAGCGACGAATTCGGCGACGTGATCGGCTATGAGAACCATTCCGGGCAGACGTTCCTGCGCGAGGGAACGTTGCCGCTGGGGCATGTCGATCATGACGGTACCGGCAACAACGGCGAGGATCATACGGAAGGCGCTCGTGTCGGCAATGTCATCGGCACGTACATGCATGGCTCGCTGCTGCCGAAGAACCCCGCGGTCGCGGATTTCCTGATTCGGGCCGCAGTGACGAGACGGTACGGGGAGTTCGAGCCGGACCAGTCCAGCGAGCAGATGTTCGAACTGGCACGGTTGGACGCTCTGGCGGACAAGGCCCGCAAGGTCGCCGCCGCCCGCCCCCGGTGAATTGGACGGTTCCGCGCCCTCGGACTCTGCGATGCTTGACGGGTCGATGAGCTTGATGGGCCGATGAGCGGATTGCCGGGGCGTGGTTTCCATCTCATAGCGGAAACCACGCCACCCCTATCGCGTTATGCGACGGGTGGGGGTAATCTTGGAACCACAAGTAACCAAAGGAGGTATCATGGCTGATTTCGATTTGGGTGAAGGCCTGCGCCGGGTGTTTCTCGCGGGCGTTGGGGCATTGGCCACCGGCGTTGAGCTGGGGCAGCAGAGCTTTGAGAAGAGCCAGCAGATCGTCGACGGTCTGGTGAAGAAGGGCGAGCTCACCGTGGAACAGGGCAAGGCGTTGAACACCGAGCTCAAGCACAAGGCGCAGGAGGCCAAGGAGAAGGCCGAGGAAAAGACTGAGGGCGCCAAGGAGCAGAGCGATGCCGGTGCCGCCGCCGAAGATCCTTCCCCGGCGGAAGGCTCCGCTGCTTAGCATGCCGGAGCAGCACACCATGCCGTCCTATACCGCGGGCGGCCATGCCGGCGACCCGCGGCATGATCCGGAACGGGGGAAATCCGCATCGGGGTCGGACGGTTCGGCGAAAGACGGCGTCGTGACGCGACGTGCCGGCAAACGCCGCGAATGGGACGGGTCTCCCACCATCGGGCTGTTCAACAATCATCGCGACACCTTCTCCAGCCGATATCACCTGACGAGGCGCGGGAAAGTCAAGCGCCTCGGACAGATCATGCGCATTGCGAACCAGTTCGACGTGGTGCACGGCCTCACTCCGGTGAAGATGAGGCTGATGCTGGAGGCACTGGGCCCCACATTCGTCAAGGTCGGGCAGATACTGTCCATGCGGTCGGAGATTCTGCCGCAGTCGTTCTGCGACGAGCTCGCGAAGCTGCGCGCCGATGCCGACCCGATGCCGTATCAGATCGTCGTCGACACGTTGACGCAGGAATATGGCCGCCCCATAGGCGAGGTGTTCGCCCGCATCGATCCGACGCCGCTCGGTTCCGCATCCCTCGCGCAAGTGCATCGCGCCACGCTGGTCACCGGCGAAGACGTCGCCGTGAAGGTGCAGCGGCCTGGCGTGCGCGAGATCATGGCGTTGGATGTGTCCATCATGCGTTCGATCGCCCGGACTGCCACGAAGATGCTGCCCAGTGCGCAGGTGGTGGATCTTGGCGGCGTGGTCGAGGAACTGTGGGATACGTTCGAATCCGAGACGGATTTTCTGGTGGAGGCGCGTAACCTCAGCGAGTTCAAGCGCTTCTGCGAAGCCTATCGGTATATGGACTGCCCGAAACCGTACATGGATCTGTGCACCGAGCACGTGGTCGTCATGGATTACGTCGAGGGCATCGCCGTCTCCCATACCGATCAGCTGATCGAAGCCGGGTATGACCTCAAGGAAATCGGCACCAAGCTGGTCGACAACTATGCGACGCAGGTGCTGGACGACGGTTTCTTCCATGCGGATCCGCACCCCGGCAACATCATCATCTCCGGTGGCCAGATCGTGCTTATCGATCTGGGCATGACCGGGCGGCTCAACAGCCAGGCCCGCAGCGTGCTCCGGGAGATGATCTTCGCCGTCGCCAAACAGGATTCCGCCGCGCTGGCGGACGGTCTGCTGCGTTTCGCGGGCACCGAGTCCAATCCTGAGGATTACCCCGCGCTGCTGGCCGACCTGGACATGGTCGTCAAGGAGTTCGGCACGGTAGACCTGGGCGACCTGGACATAGCGGCGTTCCTGACGTCGCTGACGTCGTTGGCCCAAAGGCATGGCATCGAGGTGCCGGGCACGGTGACGACGGTCGGCAGGGCGTTGGTCACGTTGGAGGGCCTGCTGGATGAATTCATCCCCGACGTGAACATGATTCAGATCATCTCCGACCATATTGCTGGCAGCAAGTCGTTGGATCGAGCGGCGAAAGACGAGATCAAGGCGCTGGGCGTCGAGGGACATCAGGCATTGCACGGCCTGCTGTCCGCGGCGAGCGAGTCCAGGGTCGCGATGCGCATGCTCACCCGAGGCCAGCTGCGCATGAACATGGAGGTCGTTGGTTCCGAGGAACCGATGCGCCTGCTGTCGGACATGGTCAACCGTCTGACGATGGCGTTGATCGTCGTCGGCCTGTTCGTCGGATCGTCGATCGTGTACTACGCGGGCATGAAGCCGATCATCTTCGGCATACCGGTCGTGGGATTCATGGGATATGTGATAGCGTTCATCCTCTCCGCATGGATCGTGTTCGACATCTACTTCAAGGGACGCAGATCAAAGCGCCGGTAGTACTCGACGGAATGATTTGCGCCCCACGGTCCGGTCGGTCTTCAGGCCGGGCAGTTTTACGGGCCGGTCAGTTTTCCAGGAACAGCTGCGGTGCCTTCATGAAGTTGTTGGCGCAGTGTTCCCCGCAGAAGTAATAGGTCGTGCCGTCGTGCTCGCGCGTGATGGCGTCGTTGTTGACGGCGACGGTCATGCCGCACACAGGGTCGGTCGCGGTCTGCGTCGCGTCGTTCATGTCTGCGGAATGCATGTGGTTCATGTGCATGGGTTGCTCCTTGTTCGGCTGATGGTGATGGCCCTCATCGGTGTGATGGCCATCGGCACGGGGACGGTCTCCGGTGTCGAGAATGATGTTGCGCGCGCCGTGTTGGTCGGGCGCTTTCCTGTCGGCGTCTCTTCCGCCTGCGGCGGTGAAGGAGACGGTGTCGGGGCTCAGTGTGACGCGCCGCATGCGGTTCGCGTTCAGCACCAGGCAGACGGAGCTGAGCGCCATCGCCAGGCCTGCGATCATCGGGCTGAGCAGCCAGCCGGTGAAGGGGTACAGCACGCCGGCGGCGATGGGGATGCCAATGATGTTGTAGCCGAAGGCCCAGGCGAGATTCTCCCGGATGTTGCGCATCGTGGCTTGGGATAGGTTGAGGGTTTTCACCACGCCTCGCAGGTCGCCGCTCATGAGGGTCACGTCGGCGGATTGCATGGCGATGTCGGTTCCGGTGACGATGGCTATGCCCACGTCTGCCTGTGCCAAGGCGGGGGCGTCGTTGATGCCGTCGCCCACCATGGCCACCAGTCCATTGGGGACGTCGGCGATGGCGGGGGCCACCGACGACTGTGCCGCGGCGGCGTCGCGCGATATCTGCAGCTGCCTTATCCAGTAGGCCTTGCCGTCGGGCCTGACCTGAGCGATCACCGTGTCGATGCCGACTTCCGCGGCGACGCGTTCGGCGACCTCCGCCTTGTCTCCCGACAGCATCACCGTGCGGATGCCAGCGGCTCGAAGCGCTGCTATCGCCTCCTTGGAACCCGGCTTGACGCTGTCCTTCGTATAGCTCGGCTTGGCGTAGTCGGCGTCGTCATCGATGGCTCCGACGGTGATCGTCCCGGTCTTGTCGAACACGACGGTTCGGATGTCGCGGGCCTGCTCCAAGGCCCTGGCGGATGTGACCAGCACGCCGTTCGTGGCGCCGAGGCCGGTCGCCGCGGTCACCGATAGCGGCGTG
>ENA-OPDA01000897-OPDA01000897.1-human-gut-metagenome-genome-assembly--contig:-NODE-897-length-21050-cov-2.719076_pt1 | contig 21050 bp, 20 predicted proteins | sample MGYA00241253_ERZ501486 | MGnify/ENA primary metagenome ERZ501486 (study PRJEB25962, sample SAMEA2042510) | human gut metagenome | biome: human gut; feature: human-associated habitat; material: faeces... | reverse complement strand
ATATAAAATAAAAACTTACGAACAATTAAGTCCGCAAGTTGATTTCTAATGGAGCCAATGTCGTAGGTATCTACAACTTTTTTCCAATATACGAATTGATATACAAATATCAATCTCTATAAATATTCTAACATAAATATAGACGATTGTGTCAAAAAAAGCAATAATATGTGGTAAAATATTATTTAGAGGTGTATACAATGGCAGAATTAAAAATATCTTATGACGAACATTTTGCATTAATAATTGGAATAAATAAATATGACAATTTAAATAATCTTGAATACGCTGTAAATGATGCAAGGTCTATATATGATACATTAATTGATAAATTTGGTTATAAAAAAGAAAATATTAAATTGATTCTTGATGACGATGCAACTAAAACAAATATTATGAATGCTTATTATGAAATCTCTAAAGAAGCATGTAATGATGATTCTGTTTTAATCTTTTATGCAGGACATGGTATGACATATCAAGCAGGATTAAAGGACAAAGGGTATTTAGTTCCCTGTAATGGAACTGAACAAAATCTTAATTCAATGATAAGTTGGGATTCATTAATAAATGATTCCGAATTATTTAGGGCAAAGCATATTTTTTATATAATGGATGCTTGTTATAGTGGTTTGGCATTACAAAGGAATGTTAACGGTTCAAAAAGATTTTTAAAAGATATGTTGAGAAGATATAGTCGTCAAGTTCTTACTGCAGGAAAATCAGATCAAACAGTTAAAGATTCTGGTGGAAAGCATAATAATTCTATATTCACCTCATATTTATTAGATGCTCTTAATGGAGAAGCAAAAACAGAATATGGTGTGTTAAGTGCTTCATCAGTCATGAATTATGTTTATAACAAAGTTTCAAATGATCCAAGATCATATCAAACACCAGGTTGTGGAACTTTTTATGGCGAAGGTGATTTTATATTCAATTTTGAAGAATTGAATGAATTAATTGGTAGAAATACAGAAAAAGATAATGATATTTTAATTGATGTTCCAGAAATAGCGTTAAAAAGATATGACGATAATCAATTTGAAGAAAAATTAAAAATTTTACTATCGGATTCTAAAAATTATATTAAAATTAATGATTTGATAAATGAAGAAATCAAAATTTATTTATCAAAATTTAATATACAGAAAATAGATTTAAGTAAAATTAAGTCTATTTTTTTAAAAGTTTTAGAAAATATATTTACATTTTTAATATATTTTGGTAATATTTAATATATAAGAATAAAGAGGTGTATTATATTATGAAAGATTTCATATATGGATTATATCAAAATGATAATTTTACTTTGATTTTAGTTATTGCATTAGTGGTTTTAATTATTGCTTTTGTGTTAGTTTATTTCTTTGGAAAGAAAGACCAAAAGTTAGAAGAAACTAAAAGATTACAAAAAATTGAATTGGATGCTTTTAAGAAAGTGGAAGAAAAACCTGAAAAGGTGGCAGTTACTAAAGAAGAGGTTAAAGAAAATGTTCCTGAAGTAAATAATGAGGTAACTGTTACTGAGTTTGTTCCTGAAGAAAAAGAAGAAAGTGAAGAAATTGAGTTACCACAAGTAAAAGAAGAGGTTAAACCAATTTTCAAAGATACTGATGAAGAAAAAAATCCAATTAGTATTGATGAACTTCCTAAGGAAGAAGTTAAACCAATTTTTGATAATAATGAAGAAGATAAAAAGTTAGAAAATGATTTAAGTTCTCTTGAAAGTATTAAAAATGAATTTAATAGTATTGATATTCCTGAAGTAAAGGAAGAAAAACCTATATTTAAACCTAGTCCACAAATATTTAGCTCAGTGTTTGTTGATAAAAAGGAAGAAAATATAGTAAGTAATAATGAAGAAATAAGTACTACAAAAATAGAAAAAGAAGAGGTTAAACCAACTAATAATAAGATGTTTTCTATTATAGACGATGAAGATGAAGAAGTTGAACTTCCTTCATTAAAAACAGAAGAAGAAAGTAAAATAGATAATTTAAATGGAGAAGTATATGAAATTAAATAGAGCTTAGCTCTATTTTTTTGGAGGTTTTATGGCAAGTATAGAAGATTTTGTAAAATTAGATATTAGAGTAGGAACGATTATAAATGCTGAAGATTTTCCTAAAGCAAAAAGACCAGCTTATAAGTTAACAATTGATTTTGGAAATGAGTTAGGTATAAAAAAATCATCAGCACAAATTACTGAACAATATAAAAAAGAAGATTTAATTGGCATGCAAATTATGGCTGTAGTTAATTTTCCACCAAGACAAGTTGCAGACTTTATGAGTGAAGTTTTAGTACTTGGAACATATAGTGATGGAGGAGTAGTTTTAATAACTCCACAAAAAAAGATTGCTAATGGGGATAAATTAGGTTAAAATAGTAAGTAAACGAAAGGAAGTTTATTTATGAAACATAGTGCAAGATTTTATTTTATTACGTTATGTATTAGTTTAATTGTTTTAATTATTGAAGTTTTATTTAAAATAAAAGGTGTTGTTGGACTTATTCTTTGTTTAGCAAGTGTATATTTTGTTATTGGTTTAATAATTAAATTATTAAGAGTAGCTGAAATAATTGATGATAATTTGTTGGAGAAGATAGATATCTTATTTTTCTTATGAGTTTAAAAAAAGTTTATATTGAAATTACTAATAATTGTAATTTAAATTGTTCTTTTTGTATACATAATAAAAGAGAAGCTAAGTATATGAGTATGAATGAATTTAAAATTATTTTAAGTAAATTAAAGGGACATACAAAGTACCTTTATTTTCATGTGCTCGGAGAACCGTTAATACATCCATTAATAAATGAATTTATTATTGAAGCTAGTAAGGATTTTTATGTAAATATTACAACAAATGGATATTTTATAGATAAAATAATTAATAATAAAAATATTCGTCAAATAAATATTTCTTTACATAGTGGGGTTGGTAATATAGATAATTATATTAAAAAAATATTTTCTTTTAGTGATATTTTAAAGAAAAATACTTATGTAAATTATAGATTGTGGTTAGGTAGTAATAAGAAAATAATTGAAAAATTAGAAGAAAAATATAATGTTAAAATTGATAAAAGTAGAAAACTAGAAGAAAATGTTTTTGTAGATATAGATGAGGAATTTGAGTGGCCAGATGTAAATAATAATATTTATAAAACTAGTGGTAAATGTTATGGAATAAGGGACCATGTAGGAATATTAGTAGATGGAAGTGTTGTTCCTTGTTGTTTAGATGGTAATGGTTCTATAAAATTAGGTAATATATTTGAAAGTAGTTTGGATAGTATTTTAAATAGTAAGAGAGCTTTAAAAATGGTGGAAGGTTTTAAGAATAAAAAATTAGAAGAAGAGTTATGTAAGCATTGTGGTTTTATTGAAAAAATTAATAAAAATTGATATGATATAAATGGAGGTAAAAATATGTTTTGTAAAAATGAAGATGCAATATATTTAGAAAAAAATGAAAGTGATTTCAGAGCCCCTTTTTCAAGGGATGTTGATAGAATTTTATATTCTTTAGCATTTCAAAGATATATGGATAAAACACAAGTTTTTTCTTTTAAAGAAAATGATCATTTAACCAAAAGAATGATACATGTTTTATATGTAAGTAAAATTGCTAGAACGATTGGAAGGGCTTTAGGGTTAAATGAAGATTTAATTGAAGCTGGAGCTTTAGGGCATGATTTAGGACATACTCCTTTTGGTCATGTAGGTGAGGCAATTTTAAATGAAATAAGTCTTAAGGCGGGATGTGGTTATTTTAATCATAATGTTCATAGTGTTAGACTTTTAATGAATATAGAAAATTATGGTAAGGGTAAAAATATTACTTTACAAACATTAGATGCTATTTTATGCCATAATGGAGAACTTGTGCAAGGTTTATATAAACCAGTTAATAAAACAAAGGAAGAATTTTTAGCTGAATATGAAAATACTTATAAAGATAAGGATGAATGTAAAAGGTTAATTCCAATGACTTTAGAAGGTTGTGTAGTAAGAATTAGTGATTTGATAGCTTATTTAGGTCGTGATATAGATGATGCTGTTAGAATGAATTTATTAACCTGGGAAGATGTTCCAAAAAGTGTAACTGATGTACTAGGTAAAAGTAATAAAGAAATAGTTAATAGTATAATTCTTGATGTAATAAATGAAAGTAAAGATAAAAATTATATTAAATTAAGTAATAAAGTTTATGAAGCAATTAAAAATCTAAAGAATTTTAACTATGAAAACATTTATAATAATGCATATACTAATGAGGAAAAAAATTTACTACATGTAATGATTAATACTTTGTATAATACTTACTTAAATGATTTAAAAACTAATAATAAAGATAGTAATATAATTAAATCTTATTTATCAAATATGAGTGATGAATATAAAAATAATAGTAATGAGCGAATTGTAATAGATTATATAGCAGGTATGACTGATGATTATACTTTAAAAGAATATAATAAAATTTTAAAAAGTAAGCATACTAGTATCGAGGTGTGAAATGAAATATAAAACATATAATTGTAATTCTTTTAATATTTATACTATTAAAACAGATAGATTTAAAACTAGTCATTTAGAAGTTATATTTAAAAATGTTTTGAAAAAAGAAGAAATAGGAACATATTCTTTTTTAGCTGATATGTTAAGTGAAGGATGTAAGAAGTATCCTAGAAAAAAAGACTTAATTACAAGATTTGAAGAACTTTATAAGATAGTTATTTATGCATCAACTATGAGAGTTGGTAATGTAATTGATTTACATTTTTCTCTAGATTTTATAAATCCGGAGTATATAGAGGACGAAGGCTATATCGAAGATGTAATAAAGACTTTGTTTGAGGTGATTCTAAATCCAAATGTATGTAATGATGAATTTGATTTAAAAACATTTAATATAGTTAAAGAAAGATTAAGAAGAGAAATAAATTCTTTAAAAGAAAATCCTGTTAAACAAAGTATTAAAGAAGCTATTAAAACTATGGATAGTAATAGTCCAACCTCTTATGAAATACTTGGGACAATTGAAGAATTAGAAAATATTACACCAGCAAAACTTTATAATGCTTATAAAAGCTTAAGAAAGAATTTTAAAGTAGATGTATTTTTAATTGGTAATTTAGATATGGATAATGTTGCTAGTTTAATAAAGAAATATTTTAAAAATAGATATATTGTTAGTGATAATTTTGAAGTAATGGTTGATAATAAAGAGACTAAGAAAGTAAAAGAAAAAACTATGAAAAGTGATAATATTCAAACTAATTTAGTTATGTTATTTAATTTGAAGAACTTAAGTGAATTAGAAAAAAATATAACTTTGAATTGCTTTAATTATTTGTATGGTAGTGGAGGACTTACTTCAAAGTTATATAAGAGTATTAGAGAAGAAAATAGTTTATGTTATGCAATTAATAGTATGTATTTAAAATATGATAAATTATTAATGGTACAAATATCTTTAGATAATTGTAATGTTAAAAAAGCAATTAGTTTAGTTAAAAAAGAATTAAAAAGTATGCAAAATGGAAACTTTAGTGAAGAAGAAGTTAGGGATGCAATAAATAATATGGTTATTTCATTAGATATGTCTTTAGATAATAATATTGCTATTTTAAATAATTATGTTTTTAATATATATGATAAATTACCTTCAATAGAAGAAAGAAAAGAATATTTTAAAAAGTTAACTAAAGAAGATATAGTAAATGTTTCTAAGAAAGTTAAGTTAAATACAATATTTACTTTAGAAGGGAGATAATTTAGATGGAAGAATTAGAATTAAAAGGATTAAATGAGAAAATATATGTTTATAAAACTAAATGTGGTCTTCCAATTTATATGTGGGTAAATGAAAAAGTTAGTAGTATGTATGCTGCTTTATCTGTTAAATATGGTTCGGTACATACTAAGTTTAAAATTGGTAAAAAAGTTTATGAAGTACCAGATGGTTTAGCACATTTTTTAGAACATATTAAATTTAATATTGATGAAGATACAACTGCTCATGATAAGTTTTATTCCCTAGGGGGCGATGCTAATGCTTTTACAACTTTTGATTATACAAGTTATATTGTTTTTGCTACAAGTAATAAAAAAGAAAATATGGAACAATTACTAGATTTTGTTTATAATCCTTATTTTACAAAGAAAAGTGTTGCTAAAGAAAAAGGAATAATTGTTGAAGAAGCTAATATGGGACTTGATGATGCATATAGTGTTGTATTTTTTCATACGTTAGCAAATACTTTGCAAAAATCTAAGTATAGATATACTATTACAGGTACTCCAGATGATGTAAATAGTATAAGTTTGGATGATGTGAAATTGGTTTATGATGCTTTTTATCATCCAAATAATATGTTTTTAACTATAACTGGTAATTTTAATCCATATGAAATGGCAAGTATTGTAGAAAATAATTTGTCTAAGAAGGATTTTAAAGAATATTTAAATCCAGTTGTTATAAAAGAAAATGAACCTAGAAAAGTTACTACTAAATATAAGGAAGAATATATTAATTTAACTTATCCAAGAATAAAATTTTCTTGTAAAATGGATATTGGAAGGTTTAAAAATTATTCTAAATTAGAATTAAAAATACTTACTAATTTAATTTTTAATATTAATTTTGGGGCAACTTCAGATTTTAAAGATGAACTTATGGAAAAAGGTTTAATTCAAAATATGAGTATTTCTAATGATTTGTATGATGATGCTTTTGTAATTCAAATTAGTGTCACAACTAACTTTAAAGAAGAAGTAATAAAAAGAGTTAAAGAAAAGTTAAAGAATTTAGTAGTTAGTGAAATAGATTTTAAAAGAAAAAAGAATGCTACAATTGCAACATTAATTTTGGATTTTGAAGATTTAGAAAATGTTAGTTATAGGATTCAAGATGATGTTTTAAATAATGGTGGAGTTGTTACTAATTTAAAAGAAATATTAGAAAATGAAACTGTAGAAGATTTAAGAAATTTAATTAGTTTATATGATTTAGATAATATGCAAATTAGTGTGTTTTTACCAAAAGAAAACCAAAAGGAATAATAACCTTTTGGTTTTTTTTTAGTATTATCTGTTATAGAATTCAACGATTAATTGTTCATTGATTTCTGGATTTAATTCACTTCTTTCTGGAAGTCTTACAAATTTACCAGATAATTTCTTTTCATCCATTTCTAGAAAAGCTGGAACAGTTCTCTTTTGTTCAATTGCATCAAGGATTGCTGGATGGTTCATTGAGTTTTCTTTAACTGAAATGATGTCACCAACTTTAGTAGTGTATGAAGGAATATCTACCTTTTTACCATTTACTAAAATATGTCCATGATTAACAATTTGACGAGCACTTCTTCTAGTTCTAGCCATACCTAGACGATAAACCATGTTATCAAGTCTAGATTCAAGAAGGATAAGTAAGTTTTCCCCAGCAATACCATGCATCTTTGAAGCTTTTAGAAATACTTTGTGGAATTGTTTTTCATTAAGTCCATAAAGAATTCTTACTTTTTGTTTTTCTTGCATTTGGATACCATATTCACTAAGTTTACGACGACGATCTTGTCCATGAGCTCCTGGTGCATAAGGTCTTTTTGCTAATTCTTTACCATTTTCTAATGTAGAAAAACCAAGTCTTCTTGATTTCTTATAAGCTGGTCCCGTATATCTTGCCATAAAATCTCCTTTCATTTTATTTGCAAAATATTTAATTTGTGCTATATCTAATAAATAGGGAGTTTGAATAATTTCTCCAAGGCAGCCCCAGATACTTTATTCCATATTGGTTCAAACACATTATTTTTAGGTATAACTCTGCCTAAATAACTTGCAAGTGTATTATATAATAAATGTATGCTTGTTGTCAAATAAAATCTGTAAATTTGCTATTATTAAGTTGTTTTTAAAATAAAAAACATTCAAATGTAAAATTTTGAACGTTTCTTTTTTAGATTTCTCTCATTTTATTAGCATCTTTATAAGGATTTTTAGCATCAATTTTATCTACAAATAATATGCCATTTAAATGGTCAATTTCATGTTGGAATGCAACCGCTAAATCTTCACGAGCTCGCATTGTTTTTTTGTTTCCTTCATAATCATAATATTCAATTGTTATTCTAGCGTGTCTAGGAACTATTCCTTCAACTTCACGATTAACACTTAAACAGCCTTCACCTTCACCGACATAAATTAGTTCTTCACTTTGACTAATTATTTTAGGGTTAATTATGATATATTCTTCAAATGTTCCTTTTTCTTCAAGTTCGTTGGCTATTACAAATATTCTTTTTAAATGTCCAAGTTGAACAAAGGCCATACCCATTCCGGCTCTTAAATTGTATTTTTCAGCTATTTTATCATCTTGGCTCATTTCTAAGTACTTAATTGTATCTTCAGCAAGTTTTCTATCTTCCGCACTTACAGGAAATGTTACTTCTTTACTTACTTGATGCAAAATTTTATGTTTTTCATCTAAAATTGTTATGTTTGGTAATTTCATATTCCTTCACCTGGAACATAGTATACCAAATTTTTAGAAAAATTGCAAAAAATGGTTAAAAAATAAAGAAAAATGCTAAAAAATCAAAAAATGCAGGTCGTCGACAGCCTTCGACATAGAACGCGTTAACTTTATGGTAGGATAGAAACCGTTTTTACCAAAAGGAGGTGATTTCATGGTAGAAACAAAAGAATTTGTATGGCTTACTAATGACTTAGTGTTTAAACATGTTTTTAGTCATAAAGAAATTACATTGAACTTTTTAAATTCATATTTAGAGTTTGTAAATACTGAGGTAAGAGTTACGGATATTTTAATTACGCCGCAGAGATATGTACAAAATGACCATATTAAGCTACATGACTATTACTTAGATATTTGTGTTGTTTTATCAAATGGAGAAATAATAAATTTAGAAATGTATAATAATTTTGGTATTACTGAGTGTAAGAAAAGTTTAACTTATGCATCGATGCTTTATTCTCATCAGTTGAAAAAACAAGAAACTTATGATAATGCCAAAAAGGTTACTAGTTTAAATATCATGTCTGGTAACTATGATGGAGTAAATGACAAACTTATAAACAAGTATGAACTTGTTAATGAAAATAACCATAAATTACTTCTTAAAGATGGCTTGGAGATACTTTTACTTCGACTTGACATTTCTGATAAAATAAAGTATTCTATAAATAAGTCAAGATGTATTAAGTGGCTAAAATTTATGAATTGTAAAACTTACGAAGAGGCTTTAAATATGGCGAAAGGAGATAAGATTTTTATGAGCACGGTAGATATTGTAAAAAGCTTTGTTAGTGACCCAGAAGTTATGAATTTGTTTGATAGAGATAAATTAAAGGAAGAGTCAGCGGAAATTCGTGGCAGAGAATATGGAATTCTTGAAGGTAAAGACCTTGGATTAAGAGAAGGTCAAAGAAAAGAAAAACTAGAAACCGCCAAGAATATGTTGAAAGAAAATTTTTCTTTTGAACAAATAAGTAAAATAACTCATTTATCAACTTCTGAAATTAAAAAGTTAGTATAGTCATAAAGTGGAGATATATTTATCTTCGCTTTTTTAGTGGATTTACAATTAATGAAATTAATTTAAGTCATAATAAATAAAAGGAAATGTTTTTTGGCATTTCCTTTAAAAATTTTATACTTAGTACCTATTTAGTTGTTATTGTTGTTCCAGCTCCAGCCAGCACCTAAAATGATTACTAAAAGAATGAATAATACAATCCAAATAGCTGCACCGATGCCATAACCACTAGTGTATCCAGCATATGTAGGAGCTCCACAAGCGCCTTGAGCACCGTATCCTCCGCCATAATAGCCGGTATTTCCATAATAATACATAATATACCTCCTTTTTGTATCTACTATAATTTATTATAAATGACGATTTTTTGACATTAAAATAACCCAAGTTTTTAAAAATTTATTTAATTTTTTAATAAATATGGTAATATTAATGTAGGTGGATAATATGCGTAAGTTATTTTCGAAGATGGATATTCCTTTATTTATAATGGTTGTATTATTTGTACTTTTTGGTTTAGTTATGATTTATAGTGCATCAAATATTACTGCTGTTGTACGTTATGGATATCAACCATATCACTTTTTTATAAGACAAGCAATATTTGTTATTGTTTCATTTTTGATAGGTTTTTTAATAGTGTTAAGATTTCCAACTAGAAATTATGGAGCATTAGCATGGCCTTTAGTTTTCTTACTTATTGGTTCTTTGGCTCTTTTATTTGTAAAAGGTAAAATTGCCGGTGGGGCTCAAAGTTGGTTTGATTTAAAATATTTTAAAGTTCAACCTAGTGAGTTTGCTAAATCAATATTAGTTATTTTTATGGCTATTTATTATAATAGATTAAATTTAAAAAAAGTTAAAAATATATATGCGTATTTTGTTCCTTTAGGTTTTGCTGCAATAGTGATTGGTTTGGTTTTCATGCAACCGGATTTAGGTAGTGCTGCCATTATTGCAGGTATTGTTTTTTTGACATTTATAAGTATTCCTGTTGTTCAAAATAATATTATGAAGTTTATTAAAATTTTTTCAGTTGTTGTTATTTTGTTAGTGATTGGATTCCTTTATTCTGGTAATGATTTTTTAAGTAGTATTCAAAAGGGCAGACTTAATTTTAAAAATCCATGTTCTAGATATACTGAAACTACCGGTTATCAGGTTTGTAACGGATTTATTGCAATTAATAATGGTGGTTTATTTGGTGTAGGTCTTGGTAATTCTACTCAAAAATATTTGTACCTGCCAGAGTCACATACTGATTTTATATTTCCAATTATTGTTGAAGAATTGGGTCTTGTGACAGGAATAATCATTATTTTAGGTTATGCTTATATTTTATCAAGAATATTAAAAATTGCTAAGACAAGTGAAAACTTACGATGTTCAATTTTAGCGTATGGAACGTTTTGGTATTTTACTTTGCATATTTTAGTTAACTTACTTGGGGTTCTAGCTTTAATTCCTTTAACTGGGGTACCACTTCCGTTCTTAAGTTATGGTGGTTCATTTACAGTTAATGCTATTATAATGATATTTGTTGTGGAAAGAGTAAATATTGAAAATAAGATAAATAAAACTAAAAGAGAGATAAAAGCTTTATAAAAAAATGAGAACAAAACGTCTCATTTTTCTTTTGGATAGGGGTTCATTTCATCTGTTAAACCAATTATATAATCTGCTGATACATCTAAATATTTGCAAATATCTTTTAGGTATGTAATTGGCATGGCATTAACTCCTTTTTCGTATCTTGCATATTGTTGTTGTTTGATATTTAAAAAATCTGCAATTTCTTTTTGGGTAATATTTTTACAATCACGTACCCATTTAAGTCTTTCTGTATAATACATTTTTATCACCATGTTATTTATATCATTAATTACAACAAATAAGTTGACTTATGAACACATGTGTTGTAATATATTGTTAACAATATATTTGTTGTTGTGAGGTGTGTTATGAAAAAAAGAATTATGTTATCAGGAATTTTATTTATCATTATTATAATAAGTGTTTTGGTTTGCTTTAATAAAAGAGAAAGAAATTCAGAAAATGTTTTACAAAATAAAAAGTATAATGAAACTATATCAATGATGTTAGAAACAGCATCAGGAAGTGGAGAATATGAAAAAACAACTGCAAGTGAATGGCCAACAGATGGTTATATTTTTAATACTGAATTGTCAAAATGTGAAAAGGGTTCAACATTAAGTTGGGATGCAGAAAATAATAAAGTTGTAATGTCTGGAAACGTATCAGATAAGTGTTATGTTTATTTTGATAAAGTCGTAAAAGCTACTATAAATGAGATGACAACTAGTGATGTTACTGATACAAGTATAACAATAACAATTAATGCCACTAAAGGAACTTATGACATAAGTAAATATTACTATTCAGTAGATAATGGCGTAACATGGAATGAAAGTGCAAATAATAAAATTGTTATTTCTAATTTAACACAAGATACTAAATATACGTTAAAAGTTTATGTCCAAGATGTAAAAGGATTAAATTCTGAAGTTAAAAGTATAACTGCAACAACTATAAAATTAATTTCTTTTACAATTAATGATACAGAATATAAAGCTATTGAAGGGATGACTTGGGGAGAATGGGTAGATAGTAAATATAATGTGGAAGATGCATATGGGATTAGTAGTGCTGGATATGTTGTATTTAAAGTTGCTAGTGGTGGATTTTATTATTTTGATTCTTTTAATAAAAAAGATGAATTAATTATAGAAAATGGAAAATATACACATAGTACAAGTGGTATACCTGAAGTAGAATAAGTAATTTTGCATAAAACAAGAAATATTAGAAATAATATAAATGGTGATTAAAATGCCTAATATACATTCTAATATTTCTTTTGCTTTAGTAAATATTCCTGTGTTACTTAATCCAATTATTAAAAATAATGATACTTCTTTTAATCAATTACATAAAAAGTGTTTAGGGAGAGTTAAATATATTAAATATTGTCCAAAATGTAAGAAAGATTTAAAAGAAAGTGATATTGTTAAAGGGTATCAGTTTGAAAAAGATAATTATTTAGTTTTTAGTAAAACTGAACTTGATAATTTAAAACCAGATTGGGATAAAGAAATTGAGGTAATATCTTTTATTAAGGAAGGTAGTGTACCTCCTTGGTATTTTGAAAAAAGTTATTTTTTAAATACAGAAGGTAAATCTAAAGCATATAATTTGTTTTATGAAGCTTTAAAGAAAACTAAGCGAGTAGCATTAGTTAAGACTGTGATTGGGCCAAAATTTTATTATGGAATATTAAAGTTGGTGGAAAATGGAATTATTTTAACAACTTTATATTTTGAAGAAGAAGTACGTATTCCTGAAAAAGAAATGAGTACTAAAATTACAAATAAAGAACTAGATTTGGCTATTAAATTAATTGAAAGTATGGAAGGAGTTTTTGAACCAAATAAGTATAAAGATGAATATCAAAATAGAATTAAGAAAGCTATTGATGAAAAGTTAGATGGGAAAAAGATTACAAAAACTAAAAGAAGTAATAAAAAACAAATTAATGATTTAATGAAGGCTTTAGAAAAAAGCTTGAAGGATACAAAATGAGTTTGTGGAATAAAGATGTAAGACCAATGCTTCTTGGAGAAGTTGAAGAAGTATTTGATAGTAAAGATTATTTATATGAAGTGAAATATGATGGAATAAGGGTTTTAGTTTTTGTAAGTAAAGATAAAATTGTAATTAAAAGTAGATATGGAATAGATATAACCTGTTTGTTTCCAGAAATGAGTGTTTTATGTAAGATAGTTGATTGTAATGTAATATTTGATGGAGAAATAATAATGCTTCAAAATAATAAAGTATCTTTTTCTAAGTTACAAAAAAGAATTCATTTAAAAAATAAGAAAACTATTGAGTTTTTAAGTAAGACAAATCCTGTGGTATTTATGTGTTTTGATGTAATATATGAAGATAAAGATTTAATTAATTTGAGTTTGTTAGAAAGAAAAAAGTTACTTAGTAAGTATGAAGATAATGAAGTTTTTATTAAGTGTACTTATGTAAGTGGTGAAGGTATTAAGTTATTTGATGCAATAAAAAAGTTAGATATGGAAGGAATTATTGCTAAAAAAATAGATAGTAAATATTTAGTTAATGAAAGAAGTAATAATTGGTTAAAGATTAAAAACTATAAAGTTGGAGAGTTTTTAGTAATTGGTTATATTAATAAAGATAATAGTTATGTAATTAGTTTAGTTTTAGGTAAAAAAGTAAAGAATAAATTAATTTATGTTGGAAAGGTAAGTTTAGGAAAGAAAAGAAGATTGGCAAAATTAATTATGAAAAAAACAAAAGTTAAGGCTTATATGGATGTAAATAGTAGGGATGTTATATATATAAAACCAGATGTAAAATGTATTGTTAAGTATTTAGAAGTAACTGAAAATGGACTTTTAAGGCAACCTTTTGTCCCATGAAATGTCAAAAATAAGTAAAAATGAAGAAAAAATTAATAAAAAAAGCATTTTTTTTAAATTAGTTATTGATTTTACTTAGATTTTTTGGTAGTCTTAATATGTAAGGACAATGTTCCTACAAAATATGTTTAGATAATGGGAGGTATAAATTATGTCTAAAACAGAATTAGTAGAATTAATTGCAAAAGAAGCTGGACTTTCTAAAGCTGATGCTGCTCGTGCTCTTGATGCTACAATCGCAGGTATTACTGCTGGATTAAAAAAAGATGGAAAGGTTGCTTTAGTTGGTTTTGGTACATTTAGTGCTAAAAAAAGAGCTGCTAGAGAAGGTATTAATCCATTAACTAAAGAAGCTATTAAAATTCCTGCTAAGACAGTTGCTTCATTTAAAGCTGGAAGCAAATTAAAAGACGCTTTAAATTAGTAAAATTGAAAAGTTGATTAATTTCAACTTTTTTTTAATTGGATTTTAGTGTATAATATTATTAAGGTGGTAAAATTGAAGAAAAGATTAATTTGGTTATTAGGTTTAGGCTTAACACTTGTTATTGTACCTTTTATAATAAATGTTTATAGTATATTTAGATTAATTAGTTTAATAATAGGTATTCTTTTAATAATGATTAGTTTTTGTTTAAAGAAAAAAAGAAGTATATTTTTAATAATATTAGTGCCATTAATAATATTGGTTGTATCTTTAGGGTTAGATACATTATTGGTTTATAAATTAAGATATGTACCAATATTTAGTTTGCAAGTAAAAAGTAATAAAGATGTAAAAACATATAATAGTTTATTTTATAGAGTATATGATTGTAAAAAAGATTTAATTTTAGATTATGGATATAATAAAAATTATGCTTGTAGTAATGATTTACTTGAAACAATAAGTGTAAATAAGTTTTTACAAGATAGTAAAGCTAATTTTAAGGAATATAAAAATAAATTTGTGAGAATAAATGGCAAGGTTAGTAAAATAAGTGGTAATGAAGTAATAGAAATGGCAGAATATACTAAAAGTGATGATGTATTAAATGGGTATGTTAATTTTAATTTAAGTAATAGTCTTAAAGTTTTAACTAAAGATGATTTAAGTAAGTATAGAATATATGATTATATTGATGTAATTGGAAGAGTTAGTGAGTATCAAAATGGTGTTATAGAACTTATGGATGTAGTTTTAATACCAAGTGGTTTATATGATAGTTATAGCTTTGAAATAATTAATAATAATGATAATAAATTAAGTAATTTAGTAAAAGAAAAAGATTATTACTATTATAAAATAAGTTCAATTAATATAAAATATGACCAAGATAATATTTATGAATTAAGTTATGTTTTAATTGATGAGAGAATAAAATATGAAGATTTAGTTAAAAATGTAGAATTTGAAAGTATTAAAGATAAAGAAGATAAAGAAATTGCTAAGAAGTATAGTTTAGAGAAATTTAATATTTTGGAGTGTAGTAATAATAAAAAAATATTTGTAAATAAAAGTGTTAATGTAAATAGTAATATCTGTGATATGGAACTTGAATAGAGTTAAATATTGAACTGTAGTTGTGGCTTTAAAAGGAATTTTAAAAACTTGCATTTTTAGGTTGACTAGGTGCAAGTTTTTGTTGTATAATAGTTTCATATCGAGAAAAGGGGAAAGTGCCTTTGGAACATTATTTTACAAACAATCCAAATTTAAAAAGTGAGTTAAGAAAACTAACATATAATTATAAAGATGTGCATTTTGAATTTTTTAGTGATAATGGAGTATTTTCTAAAAATAAAGTAGATTTTGCATCTAAATTGTTAGTGGAAACATTCTTGGATACAACAAGGGATGTTAGAGATTTTAAGATGTTAGATGTTGGTTGTGGTTATGGGTTTCTAGGTATAGTTATAAGTAAGATATTAAATGTTGATATAGAGTTAGTTGATGTAAATAAAAGAGCACTTCATTTGAGTGAGAGAAATATTAAGTTAAATGAAGTAAAGGGGAGAGCTTACGAAAGTAATGCTTATGAATGTGTAAAAAATAAATATGATTATATAATTACTAATCCACCGATTAGAGCTGGTAAAGAAACAGTGTTAAATATTTTGAAAGGAGCTAAGAATCATCTTTTAGATAATGGAGAGCTATGGTTTGTCATAAGTAAAGACCAAGGGGCTAAATCAATAAAAAAAAAGCTTGAGGTGCTTTATAATATTGAAATAATGGAAAAAAATAAAGGTTTTTATGTATTTAGAGCAAAAATAGATTGACAAATTAAGAATTAGGCTTTACAATTTTATATTGGTGGCGTATTTATTTTTTTAATAAAAACGAAGAAAAAAATAGTCTTAAAAAATTGTGTATGGGGTGATATCGTGGCTTATAAAGTTAAAAAATTTGGTGACTATCGTGAAAGAAGAAGTTTTTCGAAAACGAAAAACGTTTTAGAGTTGAATGATTTATTGGAAGTTCAAAAAAAATCATACAAAGAATTCTTAGAAACAGGTATCAAAGAGATATTTGAAGACTTATTTCCAGTAGAAAGTTTTACTGGTAATATTTCACTTGAATTTGGTGATTATTATTTTGATGAACCAAGATACTCTATTAAAGAAGCAAAAGAAAGAATGGTAAACTATGCTGCTCCATTAAAGGTTGAAGCACGTCTTTATATTCATGAAACTGGTGAAGTTAAAGAACAAACAATATTCCTAGGGGATATGCCTTTAATGACTGAAGCAGGAACATTTATTATTAATGGGGCTGAACGTGTAATTGTATCACAATTAGTACGTAGTCCAAGTGTATATTTCAAAAAAGAAATAGATAAGAATGGACGTCATATTTTAGGTGGAGAATTAATACCTAATAAAGGAACTTGGCTAGAATATGAAACAGATGCTAGGGATGTTTTATATGTAAGAATTGATAGAACTAGAAAAGTAACTGTTACAACATTCTTAAGAGCTTTAGGTTTATCTAGTGATGAAGATATTTTAAGCGTTTTTGGTGATAATGAATATATTAAAAATACCTTAGAAAAAGATTCTACTAACAATACTGATGAAGCTTTACTTGAAATATATGAAAAATTAAGACCAGGGGAACCTGCAACACTTGATTCTTCAAAGAACCAATTAATTACAAGATTTTTTGATAGATTCCGCTATGACTTAGCTAAAGTTGGACGTTATAAATTTAATAAAAAATTAAATGTGTTAGATAGATTAGAAGGTTTAACATTAGCAGAACCTTTAATTGATGGTAAGAAGACTCTTGCTAAATCTGGAGACGTTTTAACTAAAGAATTATTAGAAAAATTAAAACCTTATTTTGAAAAAGGTTTAAATGTTAAAGATATTTTAGTTAATGAAGAGTTAGATGATTATAAAAGTGTTCAAACTGTTAAAGTTGTTGACCCAGAAGATAATAAAAAAACGTTTAATATTATTGGTGTAGACCAAAGTGTTGATGTTAGACGTTTAACCATTCCAGATGTTTATGCATCACTTAATTATTATATAGGTTTACATAAAGGTATTGGTTTTGATGATGAAATAGATAACTTAGGAAATCGTCGTGTACGTCAAGTTGGAGAACTTATTCAAAATCAATTTAGAATTGGTATGGCTAGAATGGAAAGAGTTATTCGTGAAAGAATGACTACTCAAGAACTTGATACTGTAACTCCAAAAACATTAATTAATATTAGACCAGTTACAGCGGCTTTAAAAGAATTCTTTGGTTCTTCACAATTATCAAAATTCATGGACCAAATTAACCCAATAGCAGAACTTACTGACAAGAGACGTTTATCAAGTCTTGGACCTGGAGGTTTATCTCGTGACCGTGCAGGTATGGATGTTCGTGACGTTAATGCATCACATTATGGTCGTATTTGTCCGATTGAATCACCAGAAGGACAAAATATCGGGCTAATTACATCACTTGCTGGTTATGCTAAAATCAATGAATATGGATTTATTATGACGCCATACCATAAAGTTGTTAATAGTGTTGTTACTGATGAAGTATGTTATTTAACTGCTGATGAAGAAAAAGGACATGCTATTAGCCAAGCTGCTGTTAAATTAGATGATAATAATAAAATTATTGATGATGAAGTTGTTGCTAGATATAATGGCGATACAATTTATGTAAAAAGAGAAAAAATCGATTATGTCGATGTTGCTCCAAGTCAAGTTGTTGCTATTACTACAAGTTGTATTCCATTCCTAGAATTCGATGATGCCCACAGAACTTTGATGGGGGCCAACATGCAACGTCAAGCTGTGCCTCTACTTACTTGTGAAGCTCCAATTGTTGGAACAGGTGTTGAATGTATTGCTGCAAGAGATTCAGGTTCAACTATTGTTGCTAAAGCAGATGGTGTAGTTGAATACGCTGATGGTTTAAAAATTATAGTTAAAACTGCTGGTGGTAAAGATACATATCATTTAGCAAACTATGAAAGAAGTAATGCATCAAGTTGTATTAACCATCATCCAATTGTTAAAGCTGGAGATGTTGTAAGCCGTGGTCAAGTTATAGCGGATGGTCCATCTACTGATATGGGTGAACTAGCTCTTGGTAAAAACTTAACTGTTGCGTTCATGACATTTGAAGGTTATAACTATGAAGATGCCGTTATATTAAACGAAAGATTAGTAAAAGATGATGTTTATACATCACTTCATATATCACATTACGATATTGATTGTCGTGATACAAAACTTGGACCAGAAGAAATAACAAGAGATATTCCAAATGTTGGGGAAGATGCTCGTAAGAACCTAGATAAACATGGTATTGTTAGAATTGGTACTGAAGTTAGAGATGGTGATATTCTAGTTGGTAAAGTAACTCCAAAAGGGGTACAAGAGTTAACTAGTGAAGAAAAATTGTTACATGCAATTTTTGGTGAAAAAACCCGTGAAGTAAGAGATACATCACTACGTGTTGAACATGGTGCTGGTGGTATAGTTCATGATGTTAAAGTTTATACTAAAGAAAATAGTGATGAACTACCTGCAGGGGTATCAAAAATTATAAGAGTATATATTATTCAAAAGAGAAAAATTCAAGTCGGAGATAAAATGTCTGGACGACATGGTAATAAAGGGGTTATTTCTTTAGTACTTCCTGAAGAAGATATGCCTTACTTACCAGATGGTAGACCAGTAGATGTTATGCTTAATCCATTAGGTGTTCCATCTCGTATGAATATCGGACAAATTCTAGAATTACATTTAGGTATGGCTGGTAAAAAGTTAGGTGTTCATTATGCTACTCCAGTATTTGATAGTGCAACTTGGGAAGATATTTCTGAAGAAATGAAAGAAGCTGGTATGGAACCAGATGGTAAAGTTGTTTTACATGATGGACGTACTGGAGAAGCTTTTGACCATAGAATTAATGTTGGTGTTATGTACATGGTTAAATTACATCACATGGTTGATGATAAATTACATGCTAGAGCAACAGGACCTTATTCACTTGTTACTCAACAACCTTTAGGTGGTAAAGCTCAATTCGGTGGACAACGTTTTGGAGAAATGGAAGTTTGGGCATTATATGCTTATGGTGCATCTCATGTGTTACAAGAAATTTTAACTGTTAAAGCCGATGATATCACAGGTCGTGTTAAAGTTTATGAATCTTTAGTTAAAGGTAAAACAATTGATCAAGCTGGTGTACCAGAATCATTCAGAGTTTTAGTAAAAGAATTCCAAGCATTAGGATTAGATGTTCAAGTTATTGATAATAATGATAATGTTGTAGAATTTAAAGACATTGAAGAAGATGAAGACGATAATGATGCATTTAGAATTGATGAAATAGATGTTACAACAAATGAACTTAATAATGAAGAAGTTGTTGAAGATAATCTAGAAGAATACAAGGATGAATTTGAAGAAGAAGAAGATTTAGATAGTCTTGAATTTCCAGGAGATATCGAAGAAGATATTTTAAATGATGGGGAAGGTGAAGAATAATGATAGATGTTAGTAAATTTAAAGGTATTAAAGTTAGTATTGCATCACCAGAAAAGATACGTGCATGGTCTTATGGTGAAGTTAAAAAACCTGAAACTATTAATTACCGTACCCTTAAACCTGAAAGAGATGGTCTATTCTGTGAAAAGATTTTCGGACCAACTAAAGACTTTGAATGTTCTTGTGGTAAATATAAAAGATTAAGATATAAAAATATCATATGTGACCGTTGTGGAGTTGAAGTAACTCGTTCAAAGGTAAGAAGAGAAAGAATGGGGCACATTGAACTTGCTGCTCCTTGTTCTCACATTTGGTTCTTTAAAGGTGTTCCTTCTAAAATGGGACTTGTCCTAGATATGTCTCCAAGAGATTTGGAAGAAGTATTATATTTCGTAAGTTACGTAGTAATTGATCCAGGTAAAGCTCCTTTAGAAGTTAAACAAACTTTATCTGATAAAGAATATCGTGCTTATTATGAAAAGTATGGAAATACTTTTAAAGTAGGTATGGGTGCTGAAGCTATTAAAGAATTATTAAAACAAGTTGATATTGATAAAGAAGTTGAAGATTTAAGACGCGAACTTGAAAATACAACTGGACAAAAAAGAATTCGTCTTGTTAAGAGACTTGATTGCTTAGTTGCTTTCCAAGAATCTGGTAATAAACCTGAATGGATGGTACTTGATGTGTTACCAGTTATTCCACCAGAACTAAGACCAATGATTCAACTTGATGGTGGTAGATTTGCAACAAGTGATTTAAATGATTTATATCGTAGAATTATCAATAGAAATAATCGTTTAAAGAAATTACTAGAACTTGGTGCTCCAACTATTATTGTTCAAAATGAAAAACGTATGCTTCAAGAAGCTGTTGACTCATTATTTGATAATGGTAGAAGAGGAAGAAGTATTACTGCAGCAAGTAATAGACCACTAAAGAGTTTATCTAGTATGTTAAAAGGTAAACAAGGACGTTTCCGTCAAAACTTATTAGGTAAGAGAGTTGACTATT
>ENA-OPDA01000879-OPDA01000879.1-human-gut-metagenome-genome-assembly--contig:-NODE-879-length-21313-cov-3.321244_pt1 | contig 21313 bp, 17 predicted proteins | sample MGYA00241253_ERZ501486 | MGnify/ENA primary metagenome ERZ501486 (study PRJEB25962, sample SAMEA2042510) | human gut metagenome | biome: human gut; feature: human-associated habitat; material: faeces... | reverse complement strand
GTTAATTTTTCTGACCATTTCTTTATTAATCCGTCACCATATTTAGCTTTTTCTTCGCCTCCTTGTGCTTTAATTAAAAACCTTCCTATTTCATAGTAAGTTTTAATGGTTTCTTTATTGCTTTCTAAGTATCTAACCTTATCGTTTACTTCTTTTTCTTCTATTAAATTTTTTATTTCTTTATAATAGTTCATAACTTTTTCCTTTCTTAAGTCACCTATTATATGAATCTGATGAAAAAATGCTATCCAAAATAAAAGAACTATTACCAAACTGTTACATTTGTAATTTAGATGGAAAGGTAATTGCTTAAAAACAATAAGGAAACAAGTTTAACTCCACATTCAAAAAAAGAAAAAGTCTATGACTTTTTTTCTTTGTATAAGCTTAAAAATTGTAAATAATTTATATTTTTGATATACTTAATATGATAGGGGTATTGATATGGATAATATATTTGATATTGAAAATTTTAATGTATTAAGCGATGATAATTATTACTATTTTTTTCGTGCTTTAAATAATGCTGATAATAAACAAATAGAAGAAAAAGAAATTACCGATGATAACGGTAATATTGTAAGGGTAAATACTGATTTATCAAGATTTAATGATAATTCTAAGTATAACACTAATTCAAACATAACGTTAGAAGAGATGATAGATCATATTAAAATGCATTACAGAAAAGATACAAAATGTATTTCATTATCTAGTAATGCAAATGTTTCTCTAACCTATGGTAGAGGTTATTATAAAGATAATTATGTAATAGTTAAAGTTAAAAAAAATAATTTAGGAAAAACAGTTTATAATGCACCTTCATACATGATAAGTAACATAAATGACAGAATAGATGAAATAATAAAAAATGAGAATATCAATACTGATTTAATAAATAAAATTAATAATGCAAAAACATTACAAGAATTAAGTATGTATTATAAACCAGAATTACTTAGTGATAGCTCTAAGTTTGAAGAAGGAATAAAATTTACAAAACCTATTGATACATCAACTTACTACCAAACTTTAAATGAAACTCAGAATTTAGAAAAAAATAAATTGATTGCAAAGATTAATTTAATAAGTGAAAACGTAATACCTAATATGTCAAATAGATTTTTAATGCAAACGATAGGTAATGCGTTATCATCTATGGAATTAATACATTACGACACTATAAATGAAGATGAAATAATAAATATTCCAAAGGAAGTTATTGATGTTTTATCTGTTATTCAGCAACTACCTAAAGATTTAGAACTAGTAAAAAGATTAAAAAAAGAAGTAATAAATTATGTTAATAAAGGGGATTTTTCTTTTATTAAAAACTTTAATTACGAAAATTATATGATAGATTCTGATTTATCCATAGAAGAAACATATAATTTAACTCATGGTAAAGTATCTTATAATGATATAAATACATGCTATTATAAATCTTTTTATATAGCTAAGTCTAAACTTAGGTGTAAGAACACACTTAAGAACTTAGGTGAAATAACTTTAAATGATTCTGATTACTTTGGATTAGAAAATTATATAAACGATAATTGTTTTGGAATAGAACCAGAAATAGTACTAAGGCAAAATAATAGAGGATTTAAAATTTCTGAGTCTGTTAATTTAAACATTAATTCAAAAGAATATGACACACTTTCACAAATAACAAGTTTAAGCTATGAAGAGTTAGAAAATATAATAAATAATCCTAAAAGTTCAATTAACTATTTTATAAATGATTTAGATGAAAGAAGTTTATCTAAAGAAGATTATTATGCAAATGCAATAATTGATTTATTTGATTTTAAAAAGTTGGGTATTGAATCTTTAGATATAGAAAAAAGAAATGATATTATTAAAAAACTAAAGGAAAAAGATGTTGTAAACGTTTATAACAAACTAAAAGAACAAGGTATTAAAGAAAAAGATATTTCAAATGCATTATTAACTTGTTTAATAAAAAATAAGGATTTTTCTAATATAGATATTAAAGATACTTTTACTGTAAGTGAACTTGAAGATTTTGTTGGATATTACAAACTAAAAGAAACGTCTTTAAAGCTAAGAGATTATCAAGCTATTGCTTTAAAAAACATTGATAAAAAGTTAAATAATAATAGATTTACATCATGTGTTATGCCAACAGGAGCAGGAAAAAGCTATGTTGCACTATCAAAAATGCTAGATTATAAAGATAAAAATATAATATATTTGGCACCTAATGATGAAATACTATATCAGATGAAAAGATTAATTAGAGATACTATGTATGGTAAAGAAATGAGAAAGAGTTTAGATGATATAGTAAAAGAAGTGTTTCCTAATTTAAAACTTACAACATATCAAAGTTTATTATCAGAAAATAATGAATTTATAAGTGATAAATATGATTTTGTAATATTTGATGAAATGCATAGAACGGGTGCGACTATTTGGAATGATAAAATAAATAGTTTGATAAATAATCAGGATAATAAAACGAAATATTTAGGTATTACTGCAACACCACAAAGAGATGTGGATTTGATAAATATGGCAGATGAACTTGCTAAAAAGTTTGGTTATAGTGATGAGGATATAAAAAATAATAGTCATTTAGCATATAACCTAGATTTAATTGATGCAATAAAAGCAGGATATGTAATGAATCCAAAAATAGTCCAATGTGAATATAATCTTATAAACGATGGTTCTTTAGAAAGATTATTAGAAAAAGTTAATGAAATTACAGATGCTGATAAAAGAAATTATTATTCGAATAGATTTGAAGTTTTAAGAAAAAATTTAAATGATGCGTCAGGAATATCTGATATTATTGGAAATAATATAAAAGAAGGTGAGCGTTACATAGTATTTTTACCAATTAGTAGAAAAGATAATGGAACGTATGAGGATATAGATGGAAACATAATATCTAATAGTAAAGCAGAGCATATTATTAAAATATATAAGGGCATGATGAATCAATATATGTTTACTTATAAATATGCAAAAGAAAATAAAGAAATCTTAAATAGCATATATTATAAAATAACAAATAATATTTCTTTATCAAATGAAGATTTGTTATGGATTAATAAAGAAAAAGAAAATATACTATTATTATCAAAAATAAAATCAAGGGTAATTAAAAAGGATGACAGTGTTACTACAAAAGAAAATGATATCGCAGATACAATAATAAAATATATGCATTTTATAAAGTTAGATGAAACTAAAAAAGGTGCTTTATTAAGCAAAAAAACAAAAGATTATGTTGAAAATTATTCAATGCTTGGTTGTTATGGGTCTAAACATAATGACAGGGAATTAATGGCTTTTGAAAAGGATGATTCTAATAAATATAAGTTTATGCTAGTTATGAATAAGTTAAATGAAGGAACTCATATAAAAGGCGTAAATGGACTTATTTGGTTTAGAGCGTTAGATGAAAATTCTAAGATATTATTCTTGCAACAATTTGGTAGGATAATTTTTGGACTGGATCCTAATAAGGATTATGCTGAAGATGAAAGAACAATTGCAATTGACCTAGTTAATAATGTTTTAAGAGTTAATATGCAAAAGGGTGAGAAAAAGTATCAAGATGATTTAGAATTACTAAAAAACGCAGTAGAGTGGTGTAAAATTCATAATAATTTGTTACCTAACATAAATAGTAAAGATAAATTAGAGTCAAGATATTCATCTATCCTAAAAATGATACAAGAAAAATATAGTAAATATATAAATAATGAAGAGTTAAATTATCTGCCTACTGATGAAAAAAATAGAATATTAACTATATTAGAACTTGGTAGTGTAATAGATTTATGGAATACTATATTTGATGAAAAAATTACATCACAAAAAGATAATTTAAAAGATATAAAACTTGACGATAATTTATTTGAATTAACGTCAGTATTAAAGGATTTTGTTGAAATAGATAAAGAAGTAGATACGGACTTAAAAACCACCTTTGAAGATATATTAAAGGAAATAAGAAAGTATCTAGAAGAACATCCTGGAATAACAAATTATGCAAGAATTGATTATAAAATGCAAACAACCGGTGGTAAGATAGGGCGTTATTTATCTTATAAAAAAGAAGAAATAATAAATATATCAGATGAAAATAGCGAAGCGAAATACATATGTGAATATTTTGGTTGGTTAGAAAAAAAGGCAACTATAGAAGATATTCTAAAGGAAATAAAAAAGTATCTAGAAGAACATCTTGGTATAACAAATTTTGGGAGAATTGATGATAAAATGCAAACAACGGGTGGCAAGATAGGAAGATATTTATCTCATAATAAAGAAAAAATAATAGAGTTATCTAAAGAAAATAGTGATGCAAAATACATATGTGAATACTTTAATTGGGTAATGTATAGTGATTCTGAATATAATCCTTATGATGATAGATATAAAAATACACATGAGAATATTATTGATGATAATATTAAGTAATTAAGAAGGAACATAATGTTCCTTTTTTTAGTGCTTTACAAGTTTAATATAAATGAATATTAAAAAATGCAGATAATTTAAATAAATAATTAGCACTCTTACTTGACAAGTGCTAATTATAGATATATAATGTATCTAGTGCAAATAAAAGATGCATAATATTATTTATAAGGGGTGATATTTATGTTTAATATGAATGAAGAAAAAGAAGAAAATGTTTTAGAAAAATATGGTAGAGATATTACTCAATATGTTAAAGATGGAAAGGTTGACCCAGTAATTGGTAGGGATGATGAGATACGTTCTATAACACGTATTTTATCTCGTAAGACGAAGAATAACCCAGTTTTAATTGGTGAACCAGGTGTTGGTAAAACCGCTATTATAGAAGGCCTTGCTGGGCGTATTATAAAAGGTGATGTGCCAAGTAGTTTAAAGAATAAAACCATTTGGGAACTTGATATGGCAGCTTTAATTGCGGGTGCTAAATATCGTGGTGAATTTGAAGAAAGACTTAAAAACGTTTTAAATGAAGTTAAAAAGTCAGAAGGTAACATAATTATGTTTATTGATGAAATTCATATGATAGTAGGTGCTGGTAAATTAGATGGTGCAATGGATGCTGGAAATATGTTAAAACCAATGTTAGCTAGAGGAGAAATTCACTTAATTGGTGCAACAACTTTAAATGAATATCGTAAATATATTGAAGATGATGGAGCCTTAGAGCGTAGATTTCAAAAGGTATTAGTAAAAGAACCAACCGTATCAGATACAATTACAATACTTAGAGGTTTAAAGTCTAGGTTTGAGGTTCATCATGGTGTATCTATTTCTGATGCTGCATTAGTTTCTGCTGCAACGCTTTCAAACAGGTATATAACAGATAGATATTTACCTGATAAAGCAATTGATTTAATAGATGAGGCTTGTGCAACAATTCGTGTTCAAATGGATTCAGTTCCAGAAAACATAGATAGTTTAACAAGAAGAATTATGAAACTTCAAATAGAAAGAGAAGCTATAAAAAAAGATAAGGATGATATTAGCCGTGAAAGAGTAAAAGAACTTGATTCTAAAATAAAAGAGATGAAAAGTGAAGAATCTTATTTAAGAGGTAATTGGGAAAAGGAAAAGGCTGTTCAAGTAGATATTAAAAAGACTAAAAAAGAGTTAGAAGAAGCAAGATTTAAACTTGAAATGGCTGAAAATAATTATGATTTAGAAAAGGCTGCTGTATTAAGACATGGTACTATTCCAGAATTAGAGAAAAAACTTGATAATTTAAAGAAATCTAATAATAATAAAATACTAAGTGATAGAGTAACTGAGGAGTTAGTTGCATCTGTTATTTCAAGATGGACTAATATTCCAATTTCAAAACTTACTAAGGGCGAAAAAGAAAAGGTTTTAAATCTTGAAGAAAACATGAAATTAAGAGTCAAGGGACAAGATGAGGCTTTAAAATTAGTTAGTGATGCTATTATAAGGTCAAGATCTGGTATTAAAGATGAGAATAGACCAATTGGTTCATTTATGTTTTTAGGACCTACTGGTGTTGGTAAAACAGAAGTTGCAAGAACACTTGCTTATGAATTATTTGATGATGAAAAACACATGGTTAGAATTGATATGAGTGAGTATATGGAAAGTCATTCTGTATCTCGTCTTATAGGAGCGCCTCCAGGATATGTTGGTTATGATGAAGGAGGACAATTAACCGAAAAAGTAAGAAGAAATCCTTATAGTATAGTTTTATTTGATGAAATAGAAAAAGCACATAGAGATGTTTTAAACATTCTTCTTCAAATACTAGATGACGGAAGAATAACTGATGGACATGGAAGAGTAGTTGATTTTAAAAACACTATTATAATAATGACATCAAATATAGGCAGTCAGTATGTCTTAGATGGTAAAGTAGATGAAGATATGATGAATGCTGAATTAAAAAACTACTTTAGACCAGAATTCCTAAACCGTATTGATGAAATAATTGTCTTTAATGCATTAAGTAAAAAAGTTATTTATGAAATATTAGATAAGTTAGTAGATGATTTAAATAAAAAAATAAAACATCAAAGAATAAGTATATCTTTAACAGAAAAAGCTAAAGAATTTATTGTTGAAAACGGATATGATCACAATTATGGTGCAAGACCACTTAAGAGATATCTATCTAAAAATCTAGAAACATTACTTGCTAAAAAACTTATTTCAGGAGATGTTATATCAGGTGATAATTTAACGATTGATATATCAAATGATGAATTAGTTATAAAAAAGTAAGAGTTACTTAAAAAGGTAACTCTTTTTTTGAATAGATTTTTATTATCTAGACCATAACCTTAATAGTAAAAGCGGTGTAAAGTAATTTTTAAAAAATGTTTTAATTACACTTTTTTATGTTATTATTATAATAGTTATGATAAAGGAGTTGATAATATGGCTAAAAAGGAAGAAAAAAATCCAGTTGGAAGACCAAAGTTAGCTGATTCTGAATTAATAAAAGATTCTTGGTGCAAGATAGCTGCTAGTTTAGTAATTGTTTTTGTACTTACAATATGCGGAGTAGGTGTTCTAACAGCTAGAACTCCACTACAAGTGTTAACTTTTCAAAATCCAAATAAATTACAAGGTAGTGTAGCTAAAACAATAACTTATAGAAAAGTTATACCAGCATCTAAAGTAAAAGTTATACCAGCAGAGCATGCAGAAACTAAAAAAATAAATTCAGACGGAACGGTAACTAGGGTAATACCAGCTATTAAAACAAAGATTATAAGTGTAAGTAAATAAGCATCATTGATGCTTTTTTCTTTTGTATATAAAAAATAAATGCTATAATATACAAGGAAGTGATATTTTTGAAAAGCGTTAAGAATATTTTATTTATTTTTATTTTTTCATTAGCATTGTTTTTTTCGTTTAATATAAAAGCTTATGCAAAAGAGGCAAACGTATATGTATTTTATGGAAAGACTTGTCCTCACTGTGAAGAAGCAATGAAATATTTGGATAAGATTAAAAATAAATATGATTTAAACATCATTAAATATGAGGTTTGGTATGATCAAGATAACCAAGCATTAATGGATGAAATAGCAGACTTTTTAGATGTTAATGCAAGCGGAGTTCCGTTTGTTATAATAGATAATACTCCTATTTTTGGATATTCTTCTGGCGTTACAGATGATACATATAAATATCATATTAAATTAGCTAAAAGAAAAAATTTCAAAGATAAAGTAGGAATAAAATTAGGCATTGTAAAGGGAAGTTTAACGGAAGATAAAATAACAGATAATAGAACGCAAAAAAAGAGTTATGAACTTTCCATTTTTCAGGATAAAACCATAGATTTTGAAAACATAAACATTTATTTATCAAGCATTATATTAGGACTAATAGACGGAATAAATCCTTTAATGTTGTGGATTTTTGCTGTCATACTAGCTACTATACTAGATGAAAAAAATAATAAAAATAAGATTATTTTATCGGCCGTTTTATTATTCTCTTTAAATGCATCTTATATTATATTTATTAATAATGGTAGTTTTGATAATGTTATTAACTATGCTTCATTAGCAAGACTTTTATTATCCGTAATACTAATTTGTTTTGGTACAGTAAAACTTATACTTTATGCAAATTGTTTAGATGAAAAACCAAACGTAAAAGAAAGTAAGATGAAAAGCTTTTTAAAAAATAATAGTTTGTTAATATTATCTATCATCATGATAATATTTGGTGTATTATCTAATTTTGTTAGAATATTAAACGTAAGTGATGCATCCATTTTATTTAGTGATTTATTAAAGTTAAATGGTTTGTTAAATAAGATGTCAGCTATAACTTTATATGTATTATTTTCGTTTATTGTAAATATTATGATGTTTTTGATATTGTTATTATTGGTGAAATTATTTAATAAAACTAAAATATCTAAAGCATCTAAATTAATTAGTGGAATACTATTTTTCATAATAGGAATTCTTATGATTGTTAAGTATTAAAAATATATTTAAGGAAGTGGTTTATATGGGAACTTTATTTGTTGTTGCAACTCCAATTGGGAATTTAAATGATTTTTCAAAAAGAGCAGAGGAAACATTAAGACAAAGTAATTTGATATTAGTAGAAGATACAAGACAAACTATAAAATTACTTAACCATTTTGATATTAAGGTAAAAATGCTTTCTTATCATAAATTTAACGAAAGAGAAAGAGTATCAGAGATAATAAATCTTTTAAATGAAGGTAATGATATATCATTAGTTTCTGATGCTGGAACACCTTGCATATCAGATCCAGGCTATATATTAATAAAAGAAGCTTTAGAAAATGATATTAAAGTAATTGGCATTCCGGGTTGTAGTGCTGTTATAACATCTTTATCAGTAAGCGGGCTTGATACTTCATCGTTTGCTTTTTATGGCTTTGTTCCAACTGAAAATAAGGCAAAAAAAGAATTATTTGAACGTATAAAACACGCATCTGTTAAAACTAAAGTAATTTATGAGTCACCAAAAAGAATAATAAAGTTATTAGAGTATATAAAAAAAGAAATACCAGGGTGTGTGGTTAGCGTATGCACTGAACTTACTAAGGTTCATGAGCACACTATTCATGGTAAAATTGAAGAAGTATATGAAAAAATGAAGGATGATCCTAATAGTCTTAAGGGTGAATACGTAGTTTTAATTAATAATGAAAGAGAAAAAGAAAATGAAAGTGACGTATCAGTTGAAGCATTATTAGTTGATTTAATTATTAAAAATAAATGCTCATTAAAAGAGGCAATAAAACTTTTAAATGAAGAAAATAAAGATTTTAGCAAAAAAGATATATATAATGCAAGTTTAAATTTAAAAAACATACTAAAAAGATAGCATTTTTGCTATCTTTTTAATACATATGCCTTATAAAGCATATTATTTAAATTGTCGTCAATAAATCCCTCTTCGATAGATAACTGATTATTTTTAACTAAACTATCCATAAATTTTTGGACATTTTCATCTCTTTTTAATGTTTCTTTATTATTTTCGCCAGAAATTAAAAAACAACAAGGAACACCTATGCCAGCCCAAGCTTTAAATCTTTTGTCAAGACCATTTAATTTTTTAGTAGTTATAAAACATCCTGCATTATTAATCTCTTTTATCATTTTTGGTGTTATTAAATAATCATATATACCATATGGATTATTATATGTGGTTTTAGTAATTGTTAATCTACCTAAAGTTTTATCTTCTTTTATATTAGGTGTTATTATATTAGCAGATCTATCTTTATCTGTATAGCATTGTGAAATGGTAGGTGATAATACCCATTTTCCGGAACTATTTACATATCTTAATTCATCGTTAAATTCAGTTATCATATCAGTTTCAATTATGCTATATAAAAGATTTGATAAAATGATTTTTTCTTCTTTTAATTTTTCTAATTCAGATTTATTTAAACTTCCTTTAAAATATTTACTACACGCATTTGTGTAAGACACTTTTGTCATCTCCTTTTTTAGGCGAACGTGAAAAATAATAACACAATTATACTAACACTGTCAAGTTATTTTTTTTGTCATATAATGTAATATGAGGAAATATATTTTTTTTAATTTTTTAGTTCAACTTATTATTCTTTTTATATCATCTAATTTATTTTTTGAAAGGCAAGGTGTTAAATTTGTTTATTCACTTGGAATAATCAGCTTAATTTTTGTTCCAAGCATGATAGAATTTAATTTAGAAATCAAAATAAAGCCACTACTTCACTACTTCATAACTATATTTTGTTTACTATTATTCATAATTTTAATTGCATTTTAATAACTTTGTTATATAATTAAAGTATAAGATTAAGATAGGAGATATTATATGAACAGTAATTACAATGATATAATTGATATTATTTTAACGTTTACGAGTGATGAGGAACTTTCAGGCGATATTGCGGTATCAGGTAGTATAGTGCCTTACTTAGTAACTAACAAGGAATCTATGGAGTATCACTCTGATTTTTATATACTAGTTAAGAACAAGAAAATAAACTTAGTTAGAGATAAGATAAAAAAACTAACAAAGGAATATGAATTTGACTTTATATCTGATTCTAAAAAGTATTCAAAGGAAGATTACGGTTTTAAAGTTAAGTATCAAGGTACAACGGTTGGCTTCTTTCCATATTCTTTAATTGATAATAATTTAACTATAAAAACATATGCAATAAATAAGGATAATACGAAGATAAGTCTTAAGAAGAAAATTATTCCTGACGTTAAAAAAAGTAGTGTAATAAGATTAATTAATTTTTCTAAACAAAAAATAAGAATAATGAGCCCAGAATTTATTTTAGCGGATAAAGAAACTAAAGAAAAAAGAATTGGTAATCCAACAGATGAAACGATGTACTTATTAAGCAAAATAAGTGATGAAAGTGTTTTGAAAGTTATAAGGGAAAGCATAAGTAATATGGAAGTTAAAATAGATACGAAGGAAACTAAGAATAACGATTATATATTAGTTATCATTCTAGCAGCATTATTTATTCTTCTTTTAGTAGTTGCGTACATTTGTTTTAAAAAATAGTCCCAAATAGGGATTTTTTTAGTATAATAAAAGTAGAGGTGATAGAAATGAAAAGAATAATATTTCACATAGATGTTAATAATGCATTTCTATCTTGGTCTGCGGTTGAAATGCTAAAAAATGGTAGCAAATTAGACATAAGAACCATACCCGCGGTAGTTTCTGGTGATGAGAAAAAAAGAAGAGGGGTTGTTGTTGCAAAAAGTTTTCCTGCTAAAAAGGCTGGAATAGTATCCGGAGAGCCACTTTATATGGCAAGAAGAAAGGTTGATAAGCTATACGTTGTAAAATCTGAAAGGCAAAACTACATAAAATATTCTGATGCTTTTTATAATATACTATGTAAATATACTCCGGTAATAGAAAGGTATTCAATAGATGAATGCTTTATGGATATGACAGGAATGGAAACGATGTTTGGTGATCCTGTTAAATTGGCTTACAAAATAAAAGATGAGATTTATGATACACTTGGATTTACGGTAAACGTAGGTGTTGCAAATTCTAAAGTGTGTGCAAAGATGGCTAGTGACTTTGAAAAACCAAATAAAGTTCATACTTTGTTTGATTATGAGGTAAAGAAAAAAATGTGGCCTTTAAAAGTAGATGATTTATTTATGGTTGGTAAAAGTTCTAGTAAAAAGTTGCATGAACTAAATATTAACACAGTAGAAGATTTAGCAAAAGCAGATATAAACATGCTTACTAGACATTTTAAATCTATGGGACGCATGATGCATGAGTACGCAAATGGTATAGATGATTCACCGGTTGAAAGACCACTTCCTAAAAATAAAGGAATAGGAAACTCGACGACACTTCCTAAAGATGCAACTGATATTATGACGCTTAAGAAGGTAGTAAAGAAATTATCTTTTATGGTTGGAATAAGGTTAAGGGAAGAGGAAAAGTATGCAACTGTTATATCAGTTCAACTTAAAAATAATAATTTTATGAATTTTGTTCATCAAAAAAAATTGGTTAATCCGGTATCTTCAGATGATGATATATATGAGAATGCTTGCGTTTTACTAAAGGAAATGTGGAATGGGGACCCTATAAGGTTAGTAGGTTTAAGAGTAAGTGATTTTACTGATAAATCATATGAACAAGTATCGTTATTTGAAAGGGTAGGAAAATCAAATGAAAGAGATAAGGTTCAAAGAGCAATGGATAAAATCAATAAAAAATATGGTAATAACACGATTAAAAGTGCGGCTTTATTTGATGAAGATGATTAAATTGGTATAAATATTTTAACTTATACTTGATTTTATCTTATTTGTTTGTTAGAATACTATTAGCGTTTTAGAAAAAAATGCTAACAATTTATATTTTGGCGGAGTTGGTGAAGTGGTTAACACACTGGTTTGTGGCACCAGCATTCAAGGGTTCGATTCCCTTACTCCGCCCCATTGTGTTTATAAGGTACCGTTTTGGTACTTTTTTTATGCCACAAACCTTATAATATATTGCAATTTATTAATCAATTACCCGATATAATATTTATAACAAACCTAAAGAAAATCGAGAAAAAGTATTGACTTAACCATTTGAAATGATACAACTAAGGTACTTTAGATTGTTGCAAGTGCATTTATACACTTGGTAGGTAGTATTTCAAAAGGAGGAGTTTATCTCTTCCTTTTGCTTTGTATAATGAAATTATTTATTTAAACCAATTTTACTTTAGAATTATTTTTTTAATGAACTTTTTATGTCATAAATCTTACAATAAATTTGTTACATTTTAGAGTAAATTATAGAATACTATTACTTTATTAAAATATAATTTAATGAGGTGTTTTTTATAAAAAAAGTATTAATACTATTTGGTGGTAATTCAAGTGAACATTATATTTCGTGTAAATCTTGCGTGAGTGTATTAAAAAACATAGATAGAAAAAGGTATGATATAGAAGTTGCTGGTATTTCAAAGAATAATATTTGGTATAAATTTAGTGATGATCTCTTTTATTTGGAAGATGGTTCTTGGAAAGATTCTAATATATTAGAAATAGATAATATTATAAATTATTTAAGAAAATTTGATGTTGTATTCCCAGTAATGCATGGAACTAATGCTGAAGATGGCAGGATGCAAGGCTTTTTAGATTTATTTGATATTAAATATGTGGGATGCAAAACGTTATCAAGCGCTTTATTAATGGATAAGGCTATAACTAAATTAATCCTTAAGTCTCTTGATATACCAAGTGTTCCATTTAAAGTAATTAAAGATAATTATGAAATATGTGATTTAATAGAAAATATTAAATTTCCAATGATAGTAAAGCCTTCTAATGGAGGCTCATCTATAGGAATAAGTAAAGTAAATAATAAAAAAGAGCTTATAAAAGCAATAAAACTTGCAAAGAAATATGATGATAAATTATTGGTAGAAAAATTTATTAATGCTAGAGAACTTGAAGTTGCCGTACTTAAAGATAATAAAAATATAATTTGTTCTAATCCAGGTGAAATAAAATCTGCAAATGAATTTTATGATTATGATGCAAAATATGATAATAAGGATTCATATACTTTAATTCCTAATGATTTACCAGAAGATATATTAAAGAAAATAAAGGAATATTCACTTAGATTATTTAAAAGCTTAGATTGTTCTGGTCTATCAAGAATAGATTTTTTCTATGATGAAGAAAATAATGCTTTATATTTAAATGAAGCTAATACTATGCCTGGCTTTACAACTATTAGTATGTATCCTAAACTTATTGAAAGTATAGGAATAGAATATAAAGGCTTAATAAGCATTTTAATAGATAATTCGTTGTAGATTTAAAAAAGTATACTATGATATTACTAGTTAAAGGGCTAGTACAGACTTTAGTTTGTATTAGCTTTTTTTAGTAGTGTAAAGGAGTAATTGAAGTGAAGAAAGTAGTAATAGGAGTATTTATTTTTATCTGTATATTTTTTAGTATAGATAAAGTTCTAGCAGAAAGAGGTTGTTGTTCACACCATGGAGGTCAGGCTTATTGTAGTAGTGGAAGATGGGTTTGTAAGGATGGAACTTATAGTCCAAATTGTACGTGTAGTGGTGGTGCTGCATCAGGTGGAAACTCATCTTATAGAAGAAGTGTTACAACAACTGCTAAAAAAGTTTATGGATGTACGAATAGCAGTGCCATTAACTATAATTCATATGCAAACGTATCAGATGGAAGCTGTAGATTTGAAAAAACTGAAACATCAATGGAAACGATTGAATATGAAACAATAACTAATGGTGATAAGACAAATGGAAGAAAAGAAGTTGTAGCTAGTGGTAAAACAGGAGAAAAGAAAATCATAAAAAAAATCATAATTGATGAGACCGGGCATGAAGTATCAAGCGAGGTAGTTAAAGAAGAAGTTACAAAAGAACCAGTAAATGAAGTTATAGAATATAAAGAGATAAAAACAACTACTACAAATAAAAGTATTTCTGATAAAAAAGATACTGATGAATCATCAAATAAAATAATAATTTTTGAAATAATTTTAATTATAATTTCTGCTATTTATAGTAGTAAAAATAAAGATGCTAATACAATTATAAATAAAATAAAGAAAACTAAGTCTTGGCTTAAAGTAGTTTTATATTTCTTATACTTTATATTTGTTATACCTCCATTTATAGATATAGTGTTAATAATAATTAGCGAAATAAAAAAAGCAAAAAAGTAAGGTTCACATTAAGTGAACTTTTTTGTATAATAAAAAAGGTGAAATAAATGAAATCGGATGTTTATAAAATAAATAATGCTGTGGAAAAAATCAAAACAGGTAAAAATACACAGTTTTTGGATGGAAGAGAACTTAAAATAGTAACAGGAAAGTTAAAAAAAAAGTGAGTATAACGTATATTATCCTTATAAAGATAGTGAAAAAGTAATGTTATACACAGGAAAAGTTCCAAAAGTTAAGTTATTTAAAATTTATACTGTGGAAAATATTAGACATCAAGATATTTTAGGTAGTTTATTTGCACTTAACATAGATTCATCATACTTTGGTGATATAGTACTTTATAATGATTACTATTATGTTTTTGTTAGCGAAGATTTGGCATTATACATAAAAGATAATTTAAAAATGGTAGGTAATAAAAAAGTTTCATTAGAAGAAGTAGATTTAAGTGTGTTAGATAATTATGAAAGAAATTATGAAGAAAAAGAAATAATAGTATCAAGTCTAAGAATTGATAATATTATATCAGGTATAATTAACACATCAAGAAAAGTTGCACTTGATAAGATAAAAAATAAAGAAGTAATAGTTAATTATGATGTTATGAATAAAAACTCATACATATTAAAAGAAAACGATATATTTAGTATAAGAAGATACGGAAAATATAAATTTGTTGGAATAGTTAAAAGTACTAAGAAAAATAACTTTATCGTTAGATATTTAAAGTATATTTAAAAAAACTTACACAAAAATAAAAAATGTGTTATAATTAACTTCGCAAATGAGTTGCTAAAAAAGCGTAAATCCGGTTTGTTTAGCAACTTTTTTTATGTAAAGGAGGAAATTATTTTGAAAAAAGAATTAAATCTAGGAAAGGACAAAATTGGTAGACTTTTACTTGCGTTTTCAGTTCCTTGCATAATAAGTATGCTTATAAACTCTATTTATAACATAGTGGATCAAATCTTTATTGGTCAAGGAGTTGGATACTTAGGAAATGCTGCAACTAACGTAATATTTCCAATTGTAATTTTTTGTAACGCAGTAGCAGGTTTAATAGGAAATGGATGTGCTGCTAACTTGAGTTTAAGACTTGGAGAAAAAAAGGAAAAGGAAGCTAGTAAGTCAGTTGCATCAACAATTGTATTTACAATTATATTAGGAGTAGTAATAAGCTTAATTTTATACTTATTGCTAGATAAATTAGTTTTATTTTTTGGATGCACAGAAAAAGTACTTCCATATGCTATTTCTTACGGTAAAATAATACTTTTAGGTGCTCCTTTTATGATTATATACTCAGTATTATCACAAATAATAAGAGCGGATGGTTCTCCTAAATACTCAATGGTATTACTAGTTTTAGGAGCAGTTATAAACTTAATATTAGATCCAATTTTAATAATGGGATTTAATATGGGTGTTAAAGGTGGAGCTATTGCAACAATAATAGGTCAGATAGCATCAGCTATTATGGCACTTATGTATATTAAAAGATTTAAACAAGTAAAAATAGATAAAAAAGATTTTAGGATAAATAAAAGTATATTTAAGGTAATGGGATATGGATTATCTAGTTTTATTACTCAAATGACTATCTTAGTTTTATTTATATTCATGAATAACATAATGACTAAATATGGAGCATTATCTAAATTTGGTAGTGACATACCACTTTCAGCATACGGAATAGTATCTAAATTAAATAGCTTATTTGTCTCTTCTGTTCTTGGCGTTTCAATAGGTGCACAACCAATTATTGGATATAACTATGGAGCAGGTAACTATAAAAGAGTTAAAGAAACTCTTAGAAAAGTACTAATAATTAACTTTTTAATAGGAATTATATTTAATTTATCATTTCAATTATTTCCAAAGTTTTTAATAGGAATATTTGGTAGTGCAAATAATAGTTTATATGTTACGTTTGCATGTGATACATTAAAAATATTTCTTATGGTATGCTTTTTAAATGCGTTTGAAATGACTACTAGTATAGTTATTCAGTCACTTGGAAACGTAAAAAAATCAACTGCAGTATCATTTATTAGACAAATTATGCTTTTTATTCCGCTTGCCATTTTATTAACTAGTAAGATAGGTTTATATGGAGCATTATATGCTGGACCAATTGCAGATACTATATGCTTTATATGCGTTATATTTATATTTTTTAGTGAGTATAAAAAGCTTGGCAATATGAGTGAGGAATCAGAAAAAGATACAAATGAAAAAATTACATCTAAGGGTAAAAATAAAATAATTATTACCATAAACAGAGAATATGGTTCTGGTGGTAGATTTGTAGGAAAAATAATAGCAGATAAGTTAGGTATACCATTTTATGATAAAGAGTTGATAAATGAAATATCAAAGGAAAGTGGACTATCTAAAAAATACATAGAAGAAAATGAACAAAAGAAACATTCTCTAGGAAGCTCTATATATAATAATGAAGATGCTTTATTTATCGCGGAAGATAAAGCAATTAAAAAGCTTGCTTCAAAGTCATCTTGCGTAATAGTTGGTAGATGTGCAAATTACATATTAAGCGGTAAGAAAAATGTTTATAAAGTATTTTTATATAGCTCTTTAGATAATGAAATAAAACGTGCAGTTAAATATTATGGTTTACCTAAAGATAAGGCAGAAAAACAAATTAAAAAGATTAATAGGCAAAGAGAAAAACATTATAAGTATTATACTGAACATAACTGGAGGGATTTTTCTAACTATGATATTTGTTTAAATGTAGATGAAATAGGTGTAGAAAATACTGCAAACTTAATAATTGATATGATTAATAAAAAATAATAAGATTTTATATATAAGAAGTCTTTTGAATAATGGCTTCTTTTTTTGTAAACTAATGAAAGTAAAAAGTAGATAATAAGTAACAAATTTGCTATAATTTATTTAGAAAGGTGTGCAAATTATGGAAGAAAAAGTATTAGCACTAACATATGACAATAAAATAGTTAGAATACCAAGAGAAAAATTAGAAGAGTTTAAAGCGACTCAAGCAAAAATAAAGAAATTATTAGAAGAAGGAAAGACTAAAAAAGAAGTGCTTGAGGTACTTAAAAATGACAAATAAAGAAATAGAGGCCTTTAATAAAACATTTGGTATTGAAACGGTATTTTATTATGATGATAAAAGCATTTGTGGATATGAAGAAAATAATACAATATACCTAAATTTAAATAGCAAAAAAGACTTAAAAAATGTAAATATGCATGAATTATTACACTTTTTTGAAGAAACAGAAATGTTTAATAGAATAAAAGAAAGAGTAATAAAAAGGTTAAATGAAAATAATGTGTTTGATGAATTAAAAGAAGAATACGAATTAAAATACTTTGGTATATATAGTCTTGATGAAATAGAAAAAGGAATAATAGATAACGAAATAGTAATAGATGTGTTAGTAGGAGACTTTCCATACTTTAAAAAAGAAGGGTTAGAAGAGTTATGTAAAGAAATACTAAAAGCAGAAAAGAAAGAAACTGATAGTAGAAGGTATCTTATATTGAATATGAATAATAATATAAGAAATATGAACATATCAAAATGGGAAAAAATATTTGCATCAAACTATTATAAAAATAAAAATTATGATGGAAACACTCCAGCATTTCCAAGTAATAATAAAGAACAAGTAATAAAAGAAGATATAGAAAAAGAACTAAATAAACTATATAATTTAGATAAAGATACTTTTAAAATAAGTTTAGATAGCCAATCACTAATAAGAGAATATGAAAGTGAGTTAAAAGCATTAGAACAAAGAGGAGAAAAAGATGAGGCTAATTATATAAGAAATAATAAAACAAAGGCATTGGAAGAACTATCTAATATTTATAGTGAGAAATTATACGAAGAATATAAACACATAGTAGACTTTATAAAAAACGCTAATTATGAAGATGCATTTAAAGCGTTAATGCTTAGAGAAACATTATTAAAAGTATATAAAAAAGATGATACTAAAGTAATAGTTAAACAAAGAAAATTAAATGAAACAATAGAAGGACATATGCTTTTAAATGAAAAAGTATTAAACGTAATATATAATAATTTAGATACATATGAAAACTTTAAAGAACTATATTATGCAGGAGTAGCAGAGTTTAACAATGTGGTAAGAGAAACATCTGAAATAACTCTTAAAAACGTAAATACATATGGAATGGGAAAATGGATTAAGTTTGATGGTAGAGCAAGCGATAGCAAGAATTACGCAGAAAACGTACTAAAACTAAAGACACTAGTGCAAGATACACCATGGTGTACAAAAACACTTGCATCATCGCAGTTAGAACAAGGAGACTTTTACGTATTTATAGATAATGATAATAAACCACATATAGCGGTTAAGATGAATGGAAATGAAATAGATGAAGTAAGGGGAATAAAAAACGGAAATGCACAAGAATTAGAAGAAGAATATAGAGATGTTGCAATATCATTTTTAGAAAATAATAAAGATATTAAAAATGGAGAAAACTGGCTAGATAAAGAAGAATGGAATAAAAGATTAATAAGATATAGTAAAGAAATAGAAGATGGTACATTTAACAGTGAAGAGACTTCAAAACTAATAGGAGATTTATTGCATTCTGATTATAGAAGTCATTTTGGTACAAATTCTAATTTAGAAGAGTTAAAAAAACTTCCTAAGATAAAAAAATACTTAGCAGAATATTATAATTGTACTGAAGAAGAAATATGTGTAGGTGATTATATTCCAAAAGAAGAAACAAGATGTCCTTATAAAATAATATTAGGAAATTTAGGAAATGCAGACTTCGCTAATTCTAAAATAACAGACTTAGGAAAATTAAAAATCATAGGAGAAAATGCATTCTTTACTGATTCTAAAATAACAAACTTAGGAAAATTACAAATTATAGGCGGAGATGCAAACTTTGCTAGTTCTAAAATAACAGACCTAGGAAAATTACAAAGTATAGGAGGCTCTGCATCTTTTAGATATTCTAATGTAACAAATTTAGGAGAATTACAAAATATAGAAGGAGGTGCAGACTTTAGAAATTCTAATGTAACAAATTTAGGCGAATTACGAAGCATAGGTGGACACGTACTCTTTAGTTATTCTAAATTAACAAACTTAGGTAAATTACAAAGTATAGGAGGAAGTGTAGACTTTAATGATTCTAAAGTAACAAACTTAGGTAAATTGCAGACCATAGGAGGATGTGCATTCTTTAATGATTCTGAAGTAATAGACTTAGGAGAATTACGAAGCATAGGACAAAGTGCATACTTTAGAAATTCAGACGTAATAAATTTAGGTAATTTGCAAAGTATAGGAAGAAGTGCATACTTTAATAATTCGGACGTAATAAATTTAGGAGAATTACAAAAAATAGGAGAAGATGCAGTCTTTATTAATTCTAATATAACTGATTTAGGTAACATAGAACATATTGGGGGTAAAATAATAACTGACGAAAATAATAGTTACCTAAAAGAAGAATATAAAAGAAGAGTTAACGGAAAGTCATTAAAGTAATATTTGATAGGTTAAGTAAAAAAGTCTAATTTGACTTTTTTATTTGTTTTTGCTATTATACCTAACATTAAAAAAGGGGTGTTTTTAATGGAATTTTCAAGAAATATGGATAAGGAAGATATAGAATATGTTAAGTTTATAATGGAATATGGTGATGGCTATAGTCCACTTCTTTTACAGAATTTAGGTATGAGTTTTTCTGATTCTAAGCATAAGAAAGATGACTATGTAGCTTGTGTAAGATCGTTTTTAAATCTTGATTTAGAAGAGAAAGATAGATATAAAGCATATTTTAAATTTTTAAAAGAGAACTTTGATCTTACTGGTAATATTTTAGAGATAGGAGCGTGGACGTTTCCTACTTTAGCTCACTATATAGATAAAGAACAGCAAGTAAAAGAAAGTGGAAGTATAGAAATATATGATCCTCTACTTGTCACGATGAATTTAGGTAATATAATTGCTAACAAATCATTATTTAAAGATGATAAAAAGGCAAAAGATAAAGATTTATTAATAGGAATGACACCTAGGGGTGCTACTGAGGTAATAGTTAGAACTGCTAATAAATATAAAAAGCCATTTAGTATTTTAATGTGTCCTAATATTAAAAAAAGTAGTAAGTATGATGAAGAATTGGATGATCTTTTAGAATTGATTAATAGTACTAAAAATGATTCTTATAACGTAGGTGTTTCATATTTAGATAAAAACTGTTATTATCCTTATCCTATAGTATATAAAAAATAATAAATTAAAAATAAAGACATGTAGTCCATAAGAAAGGTAGATGATAAGATGAATGATATAAAAGAATATACAACAAAATTATTTGAAGATATTAAACATAAATCTTCAAATAATCATATTGAAGATTTTATCAAAAATGTAAATCATAAAAGCAACTATAAATTGATGACAGCAGCTCAGCTATTAAATAAAAAAGAATAACTCACATTAGATATCATATATTTCAGTAGGGAGGAATTATATGATATCTTTTTTCTTTCGTAAAAATA
>ENA-OPDA01000870-OPDA01000870.1-human-gut-metagenome-genome-assembly--contig:-NODE-870-length-21437-cov-3.065803_pt1 | contig 21437 bp, 19 predicted proteins | sample MGYA00241253_ERZ501486 | MGnify/ENA primary metagenome ERZ501486 (study PRJEB25962, sample SAMEA2042510) | human gut metagenome | biome: human gut; feature: human-associated habitat; material: faeces... | reverse complement strand
TATTTTTTATTGTGATTTAAATATTCTATTTTTATCATTAATATCACCATTTTAATTTTAAAATATAATTTTTGATCTGTCAACTTTGTGTTAATTTAATAAAAAATGTATTTCTTTTAGTTCTTCGATTTGTTTCGACATAATTTTCATCGATTGTATGATATTATAGCAAATTAAAGGAGGAAAAATGGATTCAAATATAAAAAAACTATTGAAAGAATTTTATTTAATTCAATGCAAGGGTTGGGTAAAAAATACTGGTTCAGGAACAAGTTCTGCTGGAACTACGCTTGAACATCTTTTTGGAAAACAAGAAGATGCATTACCTTTGCCTGATTACTTAGGAATTGAATTAAAAACAAAGTTAATTACAAGTAAGTATGAGATTAGACTTTTTAGTGCTGTACTTGATAATAAGCCTGATTTAATGAATAAATTATGGCAATTATGTTCTTGGAAGTGTACAAGAAATGGTGGAACACGTAGCCTTTATGATAATTTTAATGCATTACAATACTCCAATACCCATAGAAAATATGCTTTTAAAATGCATATTAATTATGCAAAAAAATAAAGAAGGGAGAAAAAAATAATGAAAACATACACCCAAGAAGAAATTCTTAAAATCACAAACAAACTGTTCACTGACAATCGCGAAAACGAGGGCGCTGATGATATTGACAAAAATCCATATGCCGCCGGAGTGCATGACGGAATTTTGGATGTATTGACCAGCCTTGGCATTGATTGCGAAGAAGAATTTATTAACTGAGAACGGGAAATCCCCGGCCGACGAAGAGTCGTCCGCGGGTCAAATGTTCAGGTTTTAACTTCGCACGTGGGTCTGAATCTCCGTTCAAAGTCTGGTTATGAGCGCGAAGCGCGAGTTATCAACTGATTTTAAAAACTGTTGCCGTATTTGGTAGCAGTTTTTTTTTGTATATTTTTCGCAAAAAATACGGCAGCAGTAAAAATCAGGCATATTTCGTACATAGAGAAAAAATAAAAAAGGAGTAAAAAAATGGCCAAACGTATAATCAGACATGCAAAACGAAATAAATTGATGTGGAAGTTGATTCTCTTTGTAATCGTTCTTATTGGAAGCACCGCAGTACTATTCGATTCGCTACAAACGCACCAGCAATACAAAGACAGCCGATTGGTTGATGCGAAAGTTGTGAACATTGCGGGACGCGACAACGGGATAATTAAGGTGACGTATAAATATAAAGTGGGCAAAAAGGCCTACAAATCTTTCAAACTGCAGAAGCCGAAAGAAATTAATATCGGAGACGAGACAGAAATCAGAATCAGTGAAAGTAAGCCTAAAAAAATCTTCACCCATAATAGAGAAGAAGATGCTGTGTTTCCAGAAGTGGCTGCGACGTTTTTATTCTTTGTGTTTGTGACTACGTTGGTTTTTGGATGAAGAACCACCTATTAACAAAAAACTACAAAAAGAAAAAAGGAAGAAATATGAAAAAGCAAAAAAGCAAGAGAACGAGAAAGTCTCAGATAATAATCTGTATTAGTATAATTTTAGCAATCGTATTTATAGTTCAAACAGTAGAACAAGACTATAGTAATTATATTAATAGTCAGATTGTAACAGCCCAAGTTATAGACATTGAAGTATTAAATAATCGCCATATTTATACAACCTATCAATATAATTATGTAGGAAAGACATATATAGCACATAAAGAGCAGAAACCAACCAAAAAACTGAAAATTGGAAACAAATCAGAAATACGAATTAATAAATCTAGTCCAAAAACAATTCTGGATTATGATGATATAGATACAGCTATAGCTATGGACGCATTGCTTATATTATTCTTCGTTCTCCTTGTTTATGCCATATCGCTAGCTTGCTGTTTGTTCGATAACCAAAAAAACATTTAACCGGTTTAGACAGGAAGCCCCCGCTTCAGCGCAAACAAGAGCGGGGTAGTTCACTCAGTCAAAAGAGATTAATGTCGGCAACGAAACAATATTCATACACAATACACTAAAGAGGATGATGATTTCCGCAAGTGGATGTGACGTTTTTATTTTTCGCGATTGTGACTACGTTGATTTTTGGATAACGCTGCTACGGAACGCTTAAACCTGGTACCAAACCGGGCAAAGCCGGGAAGGCGCCACGAATCGGCACGACGAAGACTTGAATTCAATTTTTCTTTTTTTCTCACACTGTTTTTTTTGCATATTGTCTTTGTAAATATAAAAAACAGCTAAAAAGAAAGGAAGCAAAAGAAATGGACAAAAATTACAAACCAAGCGAGAGACAGAAAAAATGCAAGAACGCTTTTCCGTATATGGGGAAAGAAATGAACAAAACATACTGCAGAAAACTGATGCAAGAAAGATGAGATGCAGAAGAGGATGATATGTCTGTATGTGTCAGCAATGAGCAGTGTGAAAACTGCCCGAACTATGAAAGCCGGTACATTGAATATCCGATTCAGGTCAACAGCATCAAATGTGATAAAATGAAACAGCTGATGATGGGACGTGCCGGTAGTTTGGTCAAGATTCGCCCGTGCAATAAAGAATATGGAGGTAAAACATATCTTGGACTGTATCTCGGAAATCAGCCATGGTCTCAGACGGTAAGTTATAACAACAAATCAGGTGAACTGACTGTCGGAATGGCAGTGAATCCGGCGATTTACGTTTTTGATTTGCAACGAATCATTTTTGGTGCTGAGAGCTGGTGGAGCATTATCGAAAGTCCAGAAGAACTGAAGGATATTACCGATGATGATATCAATAGTCAGTGGTATGTCAAGGCGCTGAAGGCGATGCATAAGGATGAGCCGGAGGAGACAATAGAAGAGAAATTGAAACGTATTTCTGGAGCCGTGAAAGAGCATCCGGAAAACTTTGAGGCGGCCAATAAAATTTGGCTTGGAAAGTATTATGCTTTTGCAAAACCTTTTGACGTTACTTTTGAAAATGATGAGAGGGTGCAGGTTTCTGAGGGTTGTGTCTGCAGGATTAAAAATGACGGAAATGTTATTTTCGAGGGTTCCGGCGTGGAAATGTTAGAAAAGACTGTAGAGTATATTAAGAAGAATGCAGCGAAATACCTTGTGGATGTGACAAAATTGTTCTGATTTTTTGAAAGACAGCGGATTTTTCCGCTGTCTTTTTTTTCCATCAAAAATCCCGCATATTAAATATAACAAAACAAAAACGAAAAGGAGATTAGATTATGGGTATGTATGACACATTAAACGGCGAACAGGTTAAATGCTTTCCTTGGTACAGTTTTGACGTCATGTCACTAGCACAAGCCGGCCTCATCAATGGTCATGGAGGTAGTTTAGCATATTACGGTAACGGCAGCAAAATCCCTTACCGTTCCCTGGCGTACAATTACGGCAAAAATTTCATCATTTTTGATTTCAATGTTGACCTTGACCTTAATGATGACAGTAACTGGGTCGCTCATGTAATTGAAGACGGACTTCTAAAGGCCTCCGTTTACAAAGAAGATGCTGGTGATGAGTTTGAGGAAATGCTTAAAAGAAGCAGCAAAAATATCAGCTATTACGGCGGCGGAAATTTCAAATTCAAGTCAATTGCTGACGTTAATCAGTATGCTGCTGAGTCTGATGAATTAATGAAAAAGACAAAGAAACTGCATGAGACGGCCGACAAGATTATGCGTGAATGGTCTGACGCATTGAAGGAAGTACGACTCAAAAATATAAAAAAAGGTACTCCCGAGTATGCAGAGTTATCTTCAAAGATGGACCAGTTTTCAATAAAACATACTGCAGAAACCAACAGAATAAGACCGGAAATCGAAAAATTGCGTCAGGATTTTGCTGAAAAATGGACAGAAAAAGAATCGGAAGATTACCTTAAGATGTCTGACTTCGGAGAAAGCATTGAGGCCGGAATTTTGACCATTAAATGCAAAAAAAGGCAGGAAAAAGAATCAGAAGAAAAAATAGCCTCAGCGAAAGAACATGGCTTCTTTGTTGACCGCCAGGAAGAATGTCAGTGTTACTGCAAATACTTCAAAAAAACATACGGAAAAATGCTTGAAAAAGAAGGCGAGGAGTTTTGGGAGAAGTATTTTGAGTGGTGTGAAATTACTGATGAGGAAAAAGAGAAGGTCGATGAGCTGAGAAAAGAACTGGGAGTGTAATTGGAGGAGAAAATGGTTAATTACATAGAAACACCTAACGAAAAAGAACTGCTTGCAATGCGTGAAAAGTATAAGGCTGGAACTCGTGTTTGTCTAACGAAAATGGACGACACATATGCACCGCCAATTGGCACCTGCGGAACAGTGTCGTATGTAGATGATATTGGAAGTATCTTTGTTAACTGGGACAATGGAAGCACGTTGGCTCTTGTGTATGGAGTAGATAAATGCGAAGTTGTCAGCAATACAAAAAGAGTACAAGGTTAAAAAATACCACAAAAAATCAATCGAAACACGCTATTTAAAAGCGAAGCCTAAGGCTTCGCTTTTTTATTTTAATTTTTTATTTTTTTTCTTCATCCAAAATTTTTCAGCATACTAAACATATACGCAAAAAAGGAGATAAAAAAGATGATAACAGATAAAATCTTTGCAATAGATGTCGGAACTACAGAATCCGGATATGCAATCATGCGATTTGATAAAGACGATATAAAACTATTATCATTCGGAAAAATTGCAAATGAGGCTCTTATGCAGATAATCAAAAATGACGACTATGACCAGCTGGTTTATGAACAGTTTCAGAGTTTTGGAATGGCTGTCGGGGAGAGCACAATTGAATCCATCTTATGGAACGGAAGACTTATTCAGGCAGCAATAGACCGAAGCATTCCGGTTGACAGAATCTACCGAAAGGAAGAAAAACTCTGCCTCTGTAATACCCTGCGGGCGAAAGATGCCAATATCCGCCAGGCACTGATTGACCGGTATGCAAAAACAGATAAAAAAAATGGGAAAGGAACTAAAAAAGAACCTGACGTGTTCTTCGGTGTGAAGAAAGATGTCTGGTCGGCGATTGCTGTCGGGGTGACGTGGATGGAGAAGATGGAAGAGGAGAAGAGAGAGAAGGAAAATGAAAAACGATGTGAATAACACAACAGAAAAACTTGGTGTAAGTAAAGACGAGGCTTCGTCCTCCGACAATAAAGAAAACAGAAATACTGAGATTGTCAACATAAGTATGACGGTAAAACGGTGGTACAGCGTTGCAAATCTTATTTATTCGCTACTTGTTGGGTATGTCTGGGTAAGATATATAATAGGAAACCCAGCAAGCAGAACTATATTAAGACTGATTGGCAGTATTTTCGTCCTGATGATACTCTGTATTCCGTATGCAGTGAAAGTTGAACCGCTAAAAGCAAAACTGCCAATCTGGCTTGTATGGCTGGCTGCGTTTGCTGCGTTGTTTGCGCTGGCGATTGTTGGGGCTGTGGGATGATGCAACAAGTATCAACGGAAAACGGGGAATCCCCAGCCGACCAAAAGTCGTCCGCGAGCCAAAGGTTCCGGTTTTAACTTCGCACGCGGGTTTGAATCCCCGTTCGAAGTCCGGTAACGAGTCCTGCAAAGCAGGCGAGGCCTCATTTTTAATCCGGTACCGAACCGATACGGCGAGGTATCACAAGCCGAAACGGCGAGTTGTAAAAATCTTGGAAAGAAGATAGCCCGGGGAGTAATTCTCCGGGCGTTTTTCTACCTTGAGGATTTTGGCATATTGTAGGTGCAAACAAAAAAAAGAAAGGAAATAAAAAAAATGCGAAAAGAAACAAAGAATGGCGTAATGTATACGTTTGAAGAGAATGGTTTTGCAAATGAAGCGGTTGATGTTGAGGTCCAGCCTGGGATAGAATGTCTTATTTTGCAATATGGTCTTAATATGCCTGAAAGCGAGAAATCATTTCCAGATGTCAAATGCCTGACTATTAAAAAAGATGTTCAGAGAATTGAGATTCCAAATACTCTTTTTCCAAATGTGAAACGTGTGGTTTCAGAGGACCTCAGGAATTTTGAGTCTGGCCGGTATCTTGTCAGCAATATGGTCAGAAGAACATTAAAAAATGTATTCTGTCCGGCAGAAGATGAGGTGATTGAAATCCCGGATGTGTATTATATCGGAGCATATGCATTCAAAGACTGCAAGAGCACAAAGATAAGTACCAGAAGGTATATATCATGTGACAAAAATGCTTTTGCCGGTTCTGCATTTATGGAACGGCCTTTTACACTTGGTGTGAAAATGGCAGGAAGAATCCTGATTGATGTTGACCCGACGGTGGAAGAAGTCATTTTTCCGGATGAAGAGGAACGGATTTTTACATTTGCAAGAGAAGTGGACCTGAAAAATGTAAAAAATCTTGTACTACATAATGCAGACAGCCTTGCAGGGCTGCTGTATGATAAAGGACTTCCCCAGAAAGTTACATTTATTCCTTCGAACAATAATCTGGAAGACTTAAAATACGAAATCCGGCAGCTTGTCAGTATAAGCAGGAATGCTGAATATATTAAGGAAATTGAGGTCATTTCTCCTTATGTTAAGTGTGTAAATGGAATCATATATACATCTGACATGAAAACGATTATCGCATCAACAATGTATCAGACTGATGTTGTGATACCAGAAGGGGTAGAGAATATTGGCCACGAAGCGTTTGTTGACTGCCATCTGACAGCAATTAAACTTCCTGACTCTCTGAAAAATATTGAGAAAGAAGCGTTCAAAAACTGCAAAAATCTTCGGAGAGTAGAATTCGGAACAGGAGTTACAGAGATTCCAAATTCTACATTTGAACACTGTGTAAACCTGAAAAAAGTAATCCTCCCATCAAGCCTGGAGAAAATCTGCAATGATGCGTTCAGAAATACAAATCTAAGCAGCATCAAGCTCACAGAAGGTCTTAAAGAGATTAAATATCGTGCATTTGATGACACACCAATGCAGGAAATAGTGATTCCTTCCACTGCCAGCCTCAGTGGTTGTGTATTCGGAGAAAACATGAAGCATATTACAGCACTTCAATATAACGAATCGCTTATTACTTCCTGCAGCCGTGAGTACGAGCCGAGGTGTTCAATTGCCAGCTATGTAATTCGTCTGGACTGCGGAGGCAAGACAGCCTATCTGCCAAAATACATAAAGCCAAGTCTCTACCGGGAATTTCTTAAAACAGTTTCATTTTTTTTACAGAATTTCCGCCAGGAGTACTGCGAATTCTGGGAATATGGATATTCAGCCAAAGGCAAGGAATATGCGGCACTTGCAGAGTATCTTGCTTTCGGTGGCGAAACTGCGAAGGTATATCTCAAAAAGAACTCCAAGCGAATCATCACAAGACTGCTAGAAGAAAAAGATGAAGAAAATGCTGCTGCATTCTTAAAAGCAGGCTTTGTTTCAAAAATCACGTTGAAAACTCTGCTTACAATTGCGGAAAAGAACGATATGATGACGATTAAATCATACATTCTTTCTCAGATTAACGAAAGTGGTATTACAAAGAAAAATTTTTCGCTTTAATTTTGGTAGGGCTGGTGCAAAAAAGCACCGGCCTTCTTTTTTTTGAAAAAATTCAGCATACTAAATATATATAACGGCTCATATCCAACAATGAAAGTATCAGGATGTATGAGCAACAATAAAAAAAGGAGACTAAAAAAAATGGATATTGGAGCATACGCAAAAATCAACGACTTATCAACAATCCTAGATTCTACAGGAATTAACATTCCACGCCTTCGTGGTCTGAGGTTAATGGCAATGGAAGAGAGGATTACAGAAGAAGAGATTAAAGAGATGACTGCTTCAGCAGAAGTTGATGCAGTTGAAGACCTGGTTAGGGCTTGCCCTCCTTGGTCAGTTAATTCTGACTGTCACTCTTACTGCAGGAGAACGGATGACAACTTAAAACGATTCCTAGTCTATACTAAAAATGAAAATGGGTACGAAAGGCCAACCGCTGTGAGATGGGGAAAAATCCACGGCAAGAGAAGAAAGAAAATCAAACTGCTTGCGAAGACGCAGATAAGACACATCAGAAAGTCCATAGATACTTTTAATAAGTACGCTGGCAGAAAAGATGTGCTGTACGTTCATGCCAGAATCGGTGGGAATAACTGGGTATTCTGTGGCGGGCAGCAGGTTGCAGAACATCCAGCCTTCATTGAACGAGTGGATGACTGGTGCGATTCAACATATTGCGACATTTACCTGAAAATAGACGAAAAGATTGTTGAGAAATATCTGAAAAAAAAGGAAAAATAACAACAAGGAATGTACGCCAAAGTTACTATTGCTATCCATTTCCCGCTGCAAAAACCGCAGCGGTCTTTTTCGTTTTTATAGTAATTTCCACATATTAAATACGAAATAAAAAAAAGCAAAAAGAAAGGAATCAAAATAATGGACGAAAAAAGAGATGTTATCTTTACGAAAAGTTTTGACTGTATCATTGACATGGATGTCAAGCATGGCATCAAGAGAGTTGAAATTGATTGTAATGTGTATATGCAGCATACAAAAAAGTCATTTCCTGACGTGGAAGAGCTGATGATTGGACCTGATGTTGATGAGATTTGTATCCCAAATACATTATTTCCAAATGTCCAAATGGTCTATTCAGACAGTATATTTTTTCTAGCAGGAAGATATCTCGTCAAGAAACGCAATGGACAACCGACTCTGCTGAATGCTTTTTGCAAGGATGAAGTGCTGGAAATATCAGTTATCGTAAGTATTGCTGATTACGCTTTGGCAAATAGTAATATCAAAAAAATTCCATACAATTATTCAGCATTAATAAAATGCGAGCCAATGGCATTTAAAGATTCTTATTTTGAGAAACAGCCGTTTGTCAATGGTGTGAAAACAGCCGGAAGAATAATCGTTGCGATTGACTCGGAAGCGGACGAAGTCATACTTCCGGATGAAGAATATTCAATGGCGGCATGTGCTGTTGGAGTTAATCTGGCAGACGTTAAGCACCTGGTAATACATAACCCGAATAGTATATGTGTTTATAGAATCAACGGTGTACCAAAGGAAGTAACATTTGTTACCACTCCGGAGACACATTATAACCACATTATCAATGTGATGCATGCAGCAAAACCAGGTGATGGATATTATGTTGAAAAAGTCAATATTATAGACAAAAATGGCCAATTTGTGGAAAAAGACGGTGTCGTATATACATCAGACATGAAAACACTGATTGCGTGCTCACTGAGCGTGACTGACCTGGTCATCCCGGAAGGAGTAGAGGAAATCATTTCTTATGCTTTTGCAAACACGCGCATCAAAAACGTCAAGTTTCCTGATTCACTTGCTATTTTGAATGAAAATGCTTTTTATAAATGCCGAGAGCTGCAAAATGTAGATTTTGGCTCTGGACTGGATACAATAAAAGGTTTTGCATTCCAGGAGTGTGCTAGTCTGACTCATATTAAAATGCCACCACAGATGAAGATGATTGGAAGATACGCATTCTGCGATAGTGGGGTTGAGAACGTTGAACTAAATGAAGGACTTCTACTAATTCACGAAGGTGCATTTAGCGGATGCAAAATAGATGAACTAAGACTTCCTGATTCCCTGGAAAATATTGGAACGTTTAATGATGCCTCCGGTATTAAGTGTATTAAGAGCAGTCACTTTATTAAAGATATTCCGCTTAATGCATGCCGTACAGGTGCTTCATCATATCTGTATGATGATGAATTTGATGTGGTCTTCCGATACGATTGCGGAGATAAGACAGTATTTCTTCCGAGATTTGTTAAGAAGAGCGATTGCTACGAATTCCGGACAGTGATTGAAGGTTTTTTACAAGAAGGCTCCAAATCTAACCTAGAATATCTGTCTCTTTACAAATATGCAAACACCCGAGAAGGAAGAGAACGTACAGCTTATCTGGAATATCTGGAATTTAAAGGTGAAGAGCAGAAGTCTTTCCTTAAGAAACGCGGAAAACAGGTGTTCATGATGCTGCTTGAGGAATCTGATGAAGATGCAATCAAGTTTCTTGGACTTGGTATCCTCACACCAAAGGCAAAAAAGGATATTCTGGAAATTGTCAGCAAAGGAGAAAATTATGCACTCAGCGCTGCCGTTTTGGAAACGATAAATGATGGAAAAGGTGCAAAAATTCCAAAAAACAAATTTTCAATCTAACGTCCTGAAGCTGTAATACCGGCAAGAATTTTGCCGGTATTTTTTTTGTTGGAAGTAATTTTTGCCGATATCCGGACATCTGTTTTGCCAGTGGTTTCCCTCCCGTCGATGATATGATGTAGCCATCATCAGCAGGAAAGACAGTACCTTCCAATACGTAAGACGGATTCGTCGCCACAACCCCTTTCTTTGTTTCTAGAAAGAGCCGCGGCAAAAGCCTTCCGCGGTCTTTTTTGTTTTGCCGGCAAATCCCGCATATTAAATACGAAAGAAACAAAAAAGATTTTAAAAATATTTACAAAAAAATGTTCAAAAAAAACTAAAAAATATTAAAAAATCTTCAAAAAGAAAGGAAAAATAAAAAATGAAAAACGAAAAACTATATCCAAAAGAAAAGCAAAAAGGAGTTGTTTTTTATCGTAATAAGCTTGCATCTCAGGATATGTCTGAAAACCCGGAGGACATTGATGCGATTGATATCGATGTTGATGACGAAGTGAAAGAAGTTGTAATTCGCTATGACCTGATAATGCCAGATAGCAAAAAGAGCTTTCCGAATGTAGAAAGTCTGGTCATTAAGAGTAATGTGTTTGAAATTCGGATTCCGAACAGTCTGTTTCCAAATGTGAAGTGGGTTCAGTCAGAAAGAGACAGGTTCGAGACTGGAAACTGCCTTGTTCTGAATGAAGGAAATATTTTTTGTACTCTGCTTAACACTTTCTGTAAGAAAGAGGGGGAAGTGATAAAAATTGATGATATTACTGCAATCAAAAATGGAGCCTTTTCCGGATGTGAGAGTACTAATTTGACTGGCGCGATTGATGTATACGGTGATGATATAGAACCTGACGCATTTGCGGGGTCTGCTTTTGCAAAACAGCCGTTTGTTAATGGCGTTAAGATGGCAGGAAATATCGTGATTGATATTGACAAAACCTCTGAAGAAATCATCATTCCTGATTACGATTACGAAAAGGCAATATTTATAGCGAATACTGATTTAACTATGGTTAAGAAACTCGTGGTCCATAGATATGAAACAGCAAGACAGGTTAACTATGACACTAATTTTCCTGAAATGCTTGTTCTGGACACCAATGATTCGCTGAGTGGCGTGGAAATAAGGGAACTTGCACATATGTCTTCTTCAGCGGTATCGTATCTCAAATATTTTTCAATTTCAAACGGGGATTATAAAACAATTGATGGCATTGTATATACAAAAAACGGAAAAATGGTTGTTGCCGGTTCTCTTGGACTGGAGCATGTCGTAATTCCGGAAGGAGTTGAAAAACTTGGCCATTCTGCTTTTCGCAACTGTAAGATGAAGTCAGTAGTGCTTCCTGACTCAATTGACAGAATTCGGGCAAAAGCGTTTTATCAGTGTGAAAATCTTAAGTTTGTCAAACTTGGAAACAATGTTGACACAATTGAAGGCGGTGCATTCGCTGAATGCTGCAGCTTAAAGCACATAGATATTCCCGCAGGCATTAAGACTATCAACGATTACGCCTTTTTAAACAGCGGTTTGGAGAGTATAGAACTTCACGAAGGCCTGCTGTGTCTTGGGTGTAAGGCTCTTTTCGGAACAAACATTGAATCAGTCCACCTTCCTGCGTCTATTAAAAAGCTGGAATATAACTGTTTTGGTTCCAACCTGAAGGAACTCGCAATGAAAACGTTTCCTTCTGGCTTTGGAACAGCATGTATAATGGGGCCTAGCCCATTTGACGCTGGCAATAAAATCATAAAGGTTTATTGCAATGGAAAGCATCTATATTTTCCGAGAATCATTCAACCTTCGATGTCGTCCTACGCGATAGATGAGGTGGAGTATTTTTTCAAGAATCCAAGGATACGGACTATATCAATGTATAAGTATGCTTTCTCAATTTCATGTCAGGGAAAAGTAGCCCTGCTGGAGTACCTGGATTTTGGTTCAGGGTCTGCAAGAGAACATATAGAAAAATATTCATACCACATCCTGTCAAATATGATACGGGAAGGTAGCGAAGAATTTGCCGCCAAGATTGTTAAAACCGGCCTGGTGCCAAATGATATACTGCAGAAGATGCTTCCAAAAGCAGAAAATGCAGAAATGTTTGCGCTAAAAGCATATATACTGAATCAGTTAAATCTCAATGGAGTTCAGGAAGAGAAAATTTCGTATGCCATTTAAGAACAGGCGAAACGCCTGTTCTTTTTCTTACCGTAGAAAATTCGGCATATTGTGTGTATAAAAACAAAAAGAAAGGAATGAAAAGAAATGGAAAAAACAGGATGTTTAACTGAAGTATTGGAATCAGGAATCGTAAAATATCAGGATTTGGACGTAGGTGTGACAAGGTATCACAATAGAGAAAATAAGTGTGATATTGACCTTGATGTGGAGTCCGGTGTAAAAATGGTGGAAATATTTGCCAACTTAGAGATGCCGGACAGCGATAAGTGCTTTCCTGATGTTGAAAGGCTCGTGATTGCTGATGGCGTTTATAGTATTGAAATTAAAAACGAGCTCTTTCCAAATGTGAAAAAAGTGGAATCACACAGCAATTATTTCATATCACATGAGTGTCTTATTAAAAAAGTCTGTAACCCAAGTAGTATGATACTGCTTAACACATTCTGCAAGGATGAAAATGATTTTATTACGATTAATCAGGTAGACAGGATTGCAAAAAACGCATTCCATGGATGCAGATGTACTAACGTCAGAGGAACGCATAATATTAAATGCTGGAAGAACGTGGAAGAAGGCGCATTTGACGGCTCTGCACTGATAAAGCAGCCATTCGTGAATGGACTTAAACTGGTTGACACTATCGTCATCGATATTGATTACAACCAGGACGAAATCATCCTTCCTGACAGTGATGGAAGAAGCCTGAAGTTTATAGAAAGCATCAAACTGACAAAAGTAAAGAAAATGGTAATCCACCGTCTGGATTCGCTCAAATGGGTAAATTATCATACCGGATTTCCGCAGAATCTCGTTCTGGACGTTGATTGTTTTGTTGACCCGGCAGACCTGATTGATATGGCGAAGCTTAAAACTTACGATTATTATGTTCACACTTTTGAAGTACGGAGCCCCGATTATGTTACTATTGACGGTGTCGTATATACACAAAATAGGAAAAAAGCCGTCACCTGCGATGCTGATATGGAAAACCTGGTAATCCTTGATGGAGTGGAAGAAATAATCCCGTTTGCTTTTTCAGGAGGGCAGAAACTTAAAACAGTAAGGCTTCCGGATTCTCTTGAAAAAATCGGAATGAATGCTTTTGAGCTATGCCGACAGCTTCACAGGATTGACCTTGGGGAAGGGGTGACCATTATTCCGGATTCTTGTTTCGAGAGATGTACGGAATTAAAGACAATCACCCTGCCTCCGCAGATTAAAGAGATTAGACGCGAAGCATTTTGGCTGTCGGGCCTTGAGGTCATCAATCTGAATGAAGGCCTGGAGCGCGTGCACGACAACGCTTTCGTTGGCACGTGTATTGAATCTATTAAGATTCCTAAAACCGTGCGGGATTTTCCCAAAAATGCAATTACTCATAGCATGAAAAATATTACTATGGGCTCTTACTTACCTAACGTAAAAATCGGTATCATCGAATCATACAGACCCGGAAGCAATACCGACACAATAGCAATACTACACTGTGGCGACAAACACGCGATTTTACCATTGTATACGAATAGTACTACTTACAGTAAATATCTATTGGCTATAGATGAGTTCTTTAAGAATGAAAGTATCAAGCACACTGAATTCTGGCAGTATGCATCCACTGCAAAAGGCAAAGAAGATGGCGCTTTGGAAGAGTATCTCTTTTCCGGAAGCGGAGACGCGAAAGATTATATAAAAAAGAATTCTAAAAAAATTGCGTTAAGGCTGATTGCTGAAGGTGAAGAAGAGAAACTGGTGAAGCTGTTAGAGACTGGAGTTGTTTCCAAACCAACATTGAAGGCTATTCTGCCGAAGGTGAAAGAGCAAGGCATGACAACGGCACAGTCGTATGTGTTGGAACAGTTGAACAAAAAGGGGATTTCAGAAAATAAGTTTGCGATTTGATTTTTCTTGCTAAAGGCTGGCGCGAAGGCGCTGGCTTTTTTTTGCGTGGGAGAAACAAGAGGCAGCAGCGCGGCCGGATAAGCCGGATAAGAGGATGTTGGCGTACGAAAGACTGAGTAGAAAACGAAATGTGTTCACCAAACAGAGCCAAAAAGTGTCCGGAAGGGCGCTGCACCGGATGCGGAGTGTGAGCCAAAAAAATATTCGCGAAAATTTCAGGTTAACCAAAAATACAGACATACTACAAAAAGAAACAAAAAAAATAAACTCAACGCCTCAGCTATTCATCCACTGTCTGTTGGTGTCGCATGCTGCACGCAAACACAAAGAGGAGAAGAAATGGAAGAAAAAGTCAACGAAAAAGTAATAATAATTTCAGCAAAAGACTTAATAAAAGAAAAATGTATTATTTCGTATATAGAATCACTCACAGCTGAAGACATGGTATCTCTTGTCATAGAAGACCCGGACAGAAGGCTGACAGATAATATCCTGCTTGCCATTGCGTCCAGCGATAGGATTAAAAATCTTGAGATTAAGGGTAATTTCAGATACAAATGCGTTGATGGTATTGCCTACAGCAAATCAATGGTAGAGCTGATTGCCTGCCCAACAGGAAAGACTGGAAAGGTGATGATTCCAGAGGGGGTAAGGATAATCAAGGCAAGAGCGTTTAGCAAATGTAAGATTTATGCCGTAAAACTTCCGGATTCCCTTGTTACAATAGAGCGCTCCGCATTCAGAGGATGCCGCAATTTAAGCGAGATTGATTTCGGGAAAGGAATTAAAACGCTCGGTTCTTATTCTGCTGAAGGCATCTTTGCAAACTGCAATATCCAGAAACTGGTTTTACCGCCACAGATTAAGGCAATTGGAATGGCGGCATTCCAGAATAATAATATCCAGGAATTACTTCTTCCTGACGGTCTTGAGGTGATAGAAAGCAACGCATTCTTCAATAATCCGTCGCTGGAAGAAGTAACAATCCCGGAGTCGGTAAGCAAAATCAAGGAGAATGCATTTCCAGATGTCAGAAAAGTCCACGTTAAAAAATATATCCCTGACCTGGAATTTGCAATAACACGGTCATATGTATATGGAACGGCAACAATAGAAACGGGTGGCCGTGAACTGATAATTCCAAAGCATCCAAATGCACCGATTGTGATGAGAAGTATTATCCAAAATTTTATTGAAAATGAACGGTATGAGGTACCGCCTACACATGACTTCGCTCGTTTTGCAGTTGAACGGCAGGAAACAGCGCTTCAGATTTTTGCAAAAACAAAAAATGAGAATGTAAAGAGATACTTAAAAAAGAACTCCAAAGTGATTTTTAAAAGACTGCTTCAATATGGAAGAAATGAAGAGGCGGTTCAGATGGTTCAGAATGACCTAATGTCGAAAAGGACGCTAAAAGAAATTCTGCCAGAGATTACTGAATACCCTGATGTGTCGGCGTATATCCTGATGAAACTGAATGAGGACGGACAGACGAAACAGAAATTTGTGATTTAAGGAGACTGCTGCAAACTGCAGCGGTCTTTTTCGTTTTGTCGGCAATTTTCGCATATTAGCATATAAATAAACAAAAAGAAAGGGAAAGAAAAATGAAAAAAAATCTAGAATGCAAGGTTACTGTTAAAAACGGTGTCAGATATTATGTGGACGTTTCAAGTAATACCTGTATTGACATCATCTGTGATGATGAGAATGCTGAGGAAGTGTGCTTTGATGAGGGATTTGATAAAGTAGAAATCAAGCTTAAATCAGCTGGACAGCTGGACAATATTAAGAGAATCTATATTGGTAAGTCTATCAAGTTAATAAACATTCCAAATAAGGTATTTCCAAATGTCAGGGAAGTGAAGTCTGACAACGAGAGATACGTATCCGGAACAATGCTTGTTGAGAAGAGGAATTATTATACCGTAAGTAGTGACAGACTGATACTTCTTAATTCTTTCTGTCTGAGAGAAGATGAGGTGCTGGACTTGAAAGGCATTGCCGCTATTGACGAAAATGCGTTGACTCGATGCAGTGCAGGAACTGTAATTAATACAGAAGATGTAAGACGCGTGGATAAGGCAGCGTTTTCAAGGTCAAATATTCCGACAAGAGAACTTCCTGAGGAATATAATGTAAGTATGGTGGGAACGATAATTACTGATGTAAACACAAAACCTGGGTTTAACACCTGTGTAATTCCTGCAGACACAACACTGATTGCTAAAAATGTATTCTTCCGAAGCAACGATGTAATTGATGTACGATGTAAAAACAGCGTATTTTTTAGATGCAGGTCATATTTGTGGATTTACAGCAACACACTGATTTTCAATGCTGAAGATGATATTGATGAAAACGAATTCGCAAACCTGAAAGAATGCTGCGTTAAAGTTAGTCCGGCAAACAAACATTATGTTGATATTAACGGGATTATTTACACAGCCGATATGAAGCATCTGGTTAAATGTAATCAATTAGATAAGGGCTTAAGAAAGGTTGTAATTCCAGATTCTGTTGAAAAAATCTGCAAATATGCATTTTACAAAGACACATCTTTGGAAAGCGTAGAGATTCCTGATTCTGTTAAGGAGATTGGCGAGTGTGCGTTTATTGGATGCAGGAGCATCAGCTCTTTAAAACTACCTGACAGCATTAAAAAACTTGGATACCGCAGCCTCTGCGGGATGAATAAGCTTAAAGAACTGGAAATCCCAGGAAGCGTAGAGGATTCAAACTGCTATTGCGAACTGGAAGGAATGACCACTGCGATTAAATTCGGTGAAGGCGTTTCAGAAGTATATCTCAGCTCTTCTTGCGCATTAACATCCTATCAATCCATGGTCAGGCGAGTAGAGCTTCCATCAACGGTTACTAAATTCAGTGATTATAGACGAGAGGAATTGGCACGTGTAAGAGTAGTAACTCTTCAGACCGAAAATACACCCCAAAACCTGCTGCTTGCTATGATTCCGGAGACGAGATATAAACCAAATGGATACAGTTATTCGTCTTGTGAGGCATTAAAAAATGAAATCTACTGCATCCAGACACCGGAAAGAACGATACTTGTTCCATCAAACATATCTGAAAAAAGTATCCAGGAAATCAATGATACCATGAACAGGATTGGAGCTTACATTCCGGCAAATCTTTTCCGATACTGTAAAGACATCAAGCAGAAATTGCCGATGGCTTTTCTGGAATGGCAGAATTCTCACGACGAGGCAACAAAAAGATACTTAAAAAGAAACAGGAAAAAACTTGTCCAGGATTTGGTAGAAGAAGGAATGGATGAGGCTCTTGCGCGATTCCTTAAAACAGGTATTTATGAAAAGAAAGAGATGCAGGATGTGTATGACATTATTGCTGAAGCTGATAGTATGAAGATGTCAAAGGCGTATGCCCTGGATATTATTGGAAGCGGAAGCAAGAATACATTCAGATTGTAGGATTTTATGCCCGAAGGAGAACTTCGGGCGTTTTTTTGTGGAGAAAAAAATATAAAAAAATTACGTTTTTGGACCCATTCGTCATATTAACTGTAGAAAATTTTTTGTAAAAAAATTGGACACAGAAGGAGTAAGTATGACGGATAAGAAAAAGGAAGGACAGTACATGACACCAGATGGCATTGTTTCAATGATATTGAATAATATTGGTTATACCGAAAATCATGTGCTTACGAGAAAAATAATGGAACCATCGTTCGGAGATGGTGCGTTTCTGATTAATATAGTACAGCGAATTATTTCTGAAGGAACTAGAACTGGATTGTCAAAACAACAGATAACAGATATTATACAGGCTAATGTTTTTGGAATTGAAAAAGATAAAATTTTGTATCAAAAAACATTAGAAAGACTTAACAGCCTTCTTGCTGTATATGATATACCAGAAATACAATGGGAGAAAAATTTGACATGCGGAGATACATTAATTGAGTGCAAAAAGCATATTGGAAAATATGATTATGTTGTGGGGAATCCTCCATTTGTAAGAGTTCATAATATTCCAGATGAGTACAGAGATGTGGTTAAACAATTCCAATTTGTAGATGGAATGATAGACTTATATATAGTATTTTACGAAATTGGAATTAATCTATTAAACAATAAAGGAAAGCTTGGATATATTTCACCGAATTCATTTATGAAAAACAGCTCTCAAAAAAAATTCCGAAATTATTTGATTGATAACAAGTATATTTCTGCAATATATGATTTTAAAACATCGAAGATTTTTCAAGATGCTGATACTTATACTTGCATCTGTATACTCAACAAAAATAAGAATAGAACTGATTTTTCAGTGGATTATAAAGAATATTCAATGTACAAAGTGGTTGTTGAAAATAAATTTTCATTTGAATATTTCGCAAATCAGTTACATGATAATCCATGGAATCTCAGTTCTGATGAAGACATCAAATTTCTGGAAAAGAACAGAAATCTTCCGATAAAAATATCAAATATGGCAATAGTGCAAAACGGAATTGCAACAAACAGAGATGCTGTATATGTAATACATACATATTGCAACAAGGAATTAACGGAAGAATATTGTGGAAAACATACTGACAAGAAGAAAATAGTATATTTCAAAGATAAGTCAGGAAACATTAAAGAAATTGAATCAACTATTTTACATAGATGTATTAAAGCCTCTAAATATAATGGTAACATGGACAATACACATATTATTTTCCCTTATGAAAAAATTTTATCGCCACGCTTTTTTAATAGAGATGGGGTGGAAATAACAAGTGGATATAAACCGCTAACAGAAGATAAGTTGAAAAAATCTTTTCCAAAAGCATATGCGTATTTAAGTTCACTACGGGATGAGTTGACCACTCGTGATATGGATAAGAATGCCGATTGGTTCTTATTTGGCAGAAGCCAGGGAATACAAAATAGTTGTTTCAAAAAAGTTGTTTTTAAACATGTAATTGATAAAGGCCTCCCAAGAATTGTACCACATATATTGGATGAAGATGTTATCGTCTATTCTGGCATGTATACAACAATAGATATCGATATTGTAATTTCACCAAAAACTAAACCGGACGGAAATAAAGAGGTTGATAAGTACATTTTTGATGAAATGTTATACGAATATGCATTAAAAGATGTATACAAAATTTTTCAATCACCAGACTTTGCAAAATATTGTTCTATGGTCGGTAAAGATATGGCTGGCGGATATGTTGGGATTTCAACAAAGATGGTTAAACAGTTTGGGACACAGCTTAGTACATTTCCAAATTTTCCTATTACATAAAAAAATAGATAAAAAGCCGCACCTCGTGTTTTTAGTTTTTCAAAACGCGAGGTGCATTTTTTGACTTTCCGTTCGCCGGCTGCCCGCAAAATTTTTCTCTTCCGGCAGAAATCCTGCATATTGGATATATAAAAATGAAAAGAAAGGAGAAAAAAGAAATGGCAAAAATACTTTCCCCGACAAACATAATCTTTCTGGACGTGGACGGTGTCCTGAACAATATGGCGTATCTAAAAGGAAAGGAAACTGGAGAAGAGATAGATATGCAGACAGTGGAGCGTCTGGCAGAAATATACAAAGAATGTGGCTGCCGGATTGTTCTGTCGTCATCCTGGAGAGAACTTTGCGGCAGCGAGACAAAAGAACATCATTCTATGTATAGGTATCTGGAAGACTGTCTTGGAAAATACGGAATGGAAATTATGGATGTAACACCGGTGATAATGTCTAATCGGCCGGAGGAGATTGCGGCCTGGCTGAAAAAAAACGTGAACATGGTTAAGAATTTTGTATCGCTGGACGATGATTTTGATGAAAAACATTACAAAAATTTCGGGCTTGGGGGTCATCTTGTTAAGACTAAATTCTATGTTGACGATGAGACGAAAGGCGGGCTGCTGGAAGAACATGTAAAAAAGGCGAAGAGGATATTGAAAGAGAACTGAAGAGAAGAGGCGTTCGCCTCTTTTTTTGTGTAACCCAAAATCTCTCATACTAGACATGATAAAAAAAACTAAACAAATCCAAAAAGAAAGGAACAAAAAAATATGCCAAACACAAAAGAAATTCTAAAAAAAGTAGACCACACCTTACTTTCTCAGACTGCAACATGGGGAGATATTAAGACCGTTCTGGATGATGCAGTTAAATATGATGCTGCATCTGCCTGCATTCCTCCTGCGTATGTTAAACAGGCAGTAGAGTATCTGAAGGAAAAGGGCAGCAGCCTTCCGGTTTGCACTGTTATTGGTTTTCCGAATGGATACAATACGACTGAAGTTAAAGTGTATGAGACTAAAGATGCAATTAAGAACGGCGCGTCTGAGATAGATATGGTCATCAATATTGGAATGTTAAAAGATAAGAGACATGACGATATTGAAAAAGAAATCCGAGCAATTCACGAGGCGTGCGATGGAAAAGTGCTTAAGGTCATTATTGAGACATGTCTCCTGACAGAAGAAGAGAAGATTACAATGTGTAAGATTGTCACCGCTGCAGGTGCGGAGTATATTAAGACATCCACCGGATTTTCTACAGCCGGAGCGACACCGGAAGATATCGTCCTGATGAAAAATCACGTCGGCCCAAATGTCAAAATCAAGGCAGCAGGCGGTGTTAAGGATTTTCTGGATGCAGAACTGATGATTAATCTTGGAGCGGACAGGCTCGGGACAAGTCGTCTGGTCAGAGCCCTGAAAGCGAAAGAAAGCTAAAAAATCCTGACATACGGAAGAGGCGAAGGTCTCTTCTTTTTGTTTTGTTGAGAAATCCAGCATATTAAAACTGACAAAAACAAAAAGAAAGGAAGAAACAATTATGAAGAAATTACTATCTATATTATGTACCGGATTGCTGCTATGTGGCGCAGGTCTCACTTCCTGTGAGAACTATGATGATCCGGTGACGGGAAATGCTTATGGCAATAATTCAATCCCGGAAGGACGCACCATTTCAATAGCTGCGCTGAAAGAGAAATACAATGATTTCATCGATACGAGTACTGATACGTATACTACTATTGAGGATGAAACACGTATTGAAGGTGTAATAATTGGAGATGATGAAAGTGGAAACATCTACAAACAGCTTGTCGTTGGTGATGAAACAGGTGCTATTATTGTAGGAGTTAATAATTCCGGATTATATGCCTTTTGTCCGGTAGGTCA
>ENA-OPDA01000848-OPDA01000848.1-human-gut-metagenome-genome-assembly--contig:-NODE-848-length-21751-cov-2.633665_pt1 | contig 21751 bp, 18 predicted proteins | sample MGYA00241253_ERZ501486 | MGnify/ENA primary metagenome ERZ501486 (study PRJEB25962, sample SAMEA2042510) | human gut metagenome | biome: human gut; feature: human-associated habitat; material: faeces... | reverse complement strand
ACTTCTTTCTTATGCCGCATCCCAGGAAGGACTCGGGAAAAGTTTTGCCATTCAGGAGTTTTTAGATCAGTTTGGTGCGTTCCTGGGGCCGGTGTTGATTTTCTGGGTGTTGTCTTATTATGGAAGCCAGGGGATGGAAACAGCTTATGGGAAAAGTTTTTTATTCCTCGGCATACCGGCATTTCTCTGCATAGCAGCAGTTATTTTAGCTAAAATAAAATTCCCCGATCCTGAAAAATTTGAGCCGGAAGTTAAAGAAACCAAAGAGGCACATCTTGGTTTCCGTTTTAAAATTTACATGGTGGGAACCGCTTTATTTGCCTTCGGTTTTATTGATTTTCCGATAGTGGCACTGCACGCGGTGAAATCAGGGCTGGCAGGGAAAGCGGAAATTTCCCTGCTGTATGCGGCAGCTATGGCGGCGGATGCGTTTTCCGCTTTGTTCTTCGGCTGGCTTTATGATAAGTACGGTACCGTATCTCTTGCATGGTCTATATTGCTGTCGATGCCTTTTGTGTTTTTTATCTTTATGGCACCGTCTTCCTGCTGGCTGTATGCCGGCGTTCTTCTTTGGGGCATAGGTATGGGGGCGCAGGAGTCTACACTGAAAGCGGCCGTGGCTGCTATCGTACCTAAACATGAAAGAGCGGTGGGGTATGGGATTTTTGAAACAGGATTTGGTGTATCCTGGTTTATTGGAAGTTTTCTTTTAGGAATTTTATATGATGCTTCTATTTTATGGATGGCGGCAATATCGGCGCTTATGCAGGCAGCGGCAGTGCCGTTCTTTTTCCTGACAGGAAGACAAAAGCATAAATTAGAAGCATGAATTATTAAAAAATAAAAAAACTGTATAATCTGATGATAAGAAAATAATTATAATAAAAAATCCTTATAAAATCAGTACTTTATCAGATTAACTTTCATTGACAAGGCAATATGGAAATATTAAAATATGTAAAGATACAGTCACAATCTATTGTAAGCGGAACCCGTGTGGTTATGGCGGGCTTTTCTTATTAAAGGAGGAAAAATGGGCAGGTTTCTTGATTCCGATTGCGTTTTGGACAAACGGGAAGAGAATGCCTTTTTTATTTATGACTGTCATTTTAGTATTGTGCAATAGGCTCACTGCTTGTTATGGGAAGCAGGGGGCTTTTATTTTTGCTCAAGGAGGAAACTATGCATGTAGGTATTGTCATGGGCAGTGATTCCGATCTGCCGGTCATGAAGAAAGCCGCAGAAGTTTTAAGCGGTTTCGGCGTGACATATGATATGGCGATCGCATCTGCCCATCGTACACCTAAGAAACTGGAAGAATTTATTCTGGCACAGGAAGAAAAGGGGGCAGCCTGCTTTATTGCCGGCGCGGGTATGGCGGCAGCGCTTCCCGGCGTAGTGGCTTCTATGACACTTCGTCCTGTTATCGGTGTACCGTTGTCAGGAGCCAGGCTGGACGGCATGGATGCTTTATTTTCCATTGTCCAGATGCCGTCGGGGATTCCTGTGGCGACAGTGGCGATTGACGGCGCTAAAAATGCGGCGTACCTGGCAGTGGAAATCGGCGCGGCAGCAGATAGAGATCTTTATAGAAAATATAAAGAATACCGTGAAGAAATGGCTGCTGAAATTTATCGTAAAGATGAAAAGTTACAGAAAGAATTGAAATAATTATATAGGGGACAGGGAGGGTATGATGAAAGAATATAAGCCTTTTAAATCGGGGAAAGTTCGTGAATTGTATGATTTGGGCGACAGCCTTATCATGGTTTGCACTGACCGCATTTCCGCATTCGATAATATTTTGGAAAATCCGATTCCCAAAAAAGGTGAAGTGCTGAACAAGATGTCCAAGTTTTGGTTTGATTTTACAAAAGACGTGGTGCCGAACCATATGATTTCCATTGACGCAGCGGATATGCCTGCGTTTTTCCGAAAACCCGAATTTGATGGAAACAGCATGAAAACCCAAAAGCTGGAGATGATTCCTGTAGAATGCATTGTTCGCGGATACATCACAGGCTCCGGCTGGGAAAGCTACAAAAAAGACGGTACCATCTGCGGTATCCGTCTGCCGGAAGGGCTTGAGGAATGTGAAAAGCTCCCTGAAGCGATTTTCACTCCTTCTACCAAAGCGCCTGCCGGTGAGCATGACATGAATATTTCCATGGAAGAAGGGGCGGAATGGATTGAAAAGACCTTCCCGGGAAAAGGGAAGGAATACATGGAAAGGCTTCGTGACTTAACACTTGCTCTGTACAGGAAATGCGCCGATTACGCGCTGTCTAAAGGCATCATCATTGCGGACACTAAGTTTGAATTCGGTCTGGATAAGGAAGGAAATATCGTTCTCGGTGATGAAATGCTGACGCCTGACAATTCACGCTTCTGGCCGCTGGACGGTTACGCACCGGGGAAAGGGCAGCCGTCTTATGACAAACAGTTTGTCCGCGACTACCTGAAAGAGAATCCGGGGGATGTGCTGCCGCAGGAAATCATTGACAAGACGATCGGCAAGTATGTGGAAGCCTACGAACTTCTCACGGGAGAAAAATTCTGAAAGTGGATGACGGGAATATGGCTGCCTGCGATGACAAGTTTCATGAAGAATGCGGGGTTTTTGCCATCTATGACAGAAACCGGCCTGCTGCTCTTGAAACATATTACGGGATTTTTTCTTTGCAGCACCGCGGGCAGGAAAGCGCGGGAATAACTGTCAGCGACGGGCATACGATGGAAACATTCCGCGGCATGGGTCTTGTCACGGAAGTCTTCCGCAAACTTCCTGAAAAAGAAGGTTTCATAGGCATCGGCCATGTGCGGTACAGCACGACGGGATCTTCCATTCCGAGCAATATCCAGCCGCTGCAGCTGGAAGGTGCGGAAGGGCCTTTGGCTCTTGCCCACAACGGGAATCTGGTGAATACAAAAGTTCTCAGAAACCGACTCCTTCAAAGCGGATCTACCTTCCAGACTACCATGGACACGGAGATCATTATCAAACTCCTTGCCCATGCGGGAACAGCCGTGATGGAGGACAGGATTAAGGGCGTCATGGATGAAATCCGCGGCGCATATGCCGTTGTGGCGTGTACCAATCAGGCAGTTTACGGATTCCGGGATCCCTTCGGCTATCGTCCGATGGCGCTGGGCAAGACAGAAAGCGGTTATGTACTTTGTTCGGAAACGCCTGCTCTTGATGCGATTGACGCGGAATTTGTCCGCGATATCCTTCCCGGAGAAATTGTAAGAATTGATGATGACGGCGTCCATAGCACGATGTATGGAAAAAAGGCGCCCCGCCTCGGGATCTGCGCCTTTGAGTATATTTATTTTGCCCGTCCCGATTCCGTGATGAACGGACAGGATATCTATGAAGCACGCCTGTCTATGGGCCGCCATTTATGGGAAGAAACGCATTATGAAGGTGATGTTGTCATGAGCGTCCCCGATTCGGGCAATGTGGCAGCATTAGGGTATTCCCATGCGTCAGGCATTCCTTATGTGGAAGGACTTTTGAAAAACAAGTACATGGGGCGTACTTTTATCCAGCCCGGGCAGAAACAGAGGGAACGGGCGGTACGGATGAAGCTGAATCCGATTGTCATGAATGTAAAGGGGAAACGAATCATCCTTGTGGACGACTCCATTGTCCGCGGAACAACAAGCGGTATCATTATCCGTTTGCTGCGGAATGCAGGCGCAAAGGAAATAAAAATGTGCATCAGTTCGCCTCCTGTCAGATTCCCTTGTTTCTTCGGCATTGATACGGCACAGCGGAGGCAGCTGGTCGCCGCGAGCCATTCGGAAGAAGAAATCTGCAAAATGATTGGCGCCGATAAGCTGCACTATCTGTCGCAAAAAGGACTGGCGGAATCCATTTCCCGCATACGGGCCAAAGATATGTGTTTTGCCTGCTTTGACAGTAATTATCCCGAACCGGTGCCGGGCGGCGGACTCGACGGTATGAAAGAATAAGGAGAGACATATGGACGAAAAGAAAAAGGGGCTGACTTACGCGGAAGCGGGCGTGGACATCGACGCCGGAGAAAGAGAAGTGGAACTGATTAAAAAATCTGTGCAGGCGACCTATACAAGAGGGGTGCTGGGGGATCTGGGCGGCTTTGGCGGCCTGTTCCGCCTGAAAGACGAATTGTCTGAAGATCCCATCCTTGTTTCAGGCACGGACGGTGTAGGGACGAAACTGCGTCTTGCCATTGAAATGGGGATACATCATACCATCGGGCAGGACTGCGTGGCGATGAGTGTTAATGATGTTCTCGTACAGGGGGCGCGCCCGCTTTTCTTTCTGGATTATATCGCGACGGGGAAACTGGATCCGGAACTGATGGCGGAGATTGTCAAAGGCGTGGCTGATGCCTGCATCGAATCGGGGTGCGCGCTTCTTGGCGGTGAAACGGCGGAAATGGCCGGCTTTTACGCATCAGGCGACTACGACGTAGCAGGTTTTGCGGTAGGGATTGTGGATAGGAAAAACTTAATTACCGGTGAAAAGATTACGGCCGGCGACGTTATCCTCGGACTGCCTTCCACAGGTATCCATTCTAACGGTTATTCCCTGGTACGCCGCGTTATCTCCGACAATCATTTAGATTTAAAAGAAACTTATGAAGGGTTTGACAAGCCTCTCGGAGAAGTCGTACTTACTCCGACAAGACTTTATCCGAAACCGGTCCTTCCTGTATTAAAAGACGCCGATGTGAAGGGGCTCGTCCATATTACGGGTGGCGGTTTCTATGACAACATTCCCCGTGTCCTTCCGGAGGGAACAAGAGCTGTCCTTGATGCGGATACATGGCCGCTTCTTCCGATTTTTCCTTTCATCAAAGCGCAGGGCGGCGTAGAGCCCCGTGAAATGTACCGCACCTTTAACTGCGGACTGGGAATGCTCCTCATTTTGAGCCGTGGGGAAGCAGAAAAGGCGAAAAAAATATTGAAGAACATCGGCGAAGCTGTTTATGAAGTCGGCACAATCAGTGAAGGAAATCGGGATGTCATTGTGACAGGCGGGCTTTTCCATGAATAAGCGCATACTGATATTTGCGTCAGGCCGCGGCTCCAATGCGGAAGCTCTCCATGAAGCTGCCGTGGACGGAACGATTAAGGGGAGGATCGTAGGCGTTATCTGCGACCATCACGACGCGCCTGTTCTTCAGAGGGCAGAAAGATGGAAGGTGCCTGCAACGGTTATTGAAATGAAGACATGCAGGGATAAAGCTGATTATAATGAAAAGATTTTGGAAGCGGCGAAATCGTACGCACCCGATCTGATCTGTCTGGCAGGATATATGCGTATCTGTGGCGAAAATTTGATAAAGGCTTTTGAAAACCGCATTATCAATATCCATCCCGCCCTGCTGCCCAGTTTTCGCGGACTCCACGCACAGCGGCAGGCGATAGAGGCGGGGGTAAAAGTGGCGGGATGTACTGTCCATTTTGTGGGAACAGGGCTTGATGACGGCCCAATTATCACGCAGGTGGCGGTACCGGTTTATGATCATGATACGGAAGATACGCTTTCCGCACGTATACTGGCGGAAGAACATCCCGCCTATGTCCGCGCAGTGAAAGCCTATTGCGAAGATAAACTTCATATAGCGGGTCATACAGTGACAGGCATGCACGAGGAGGAATGAAAATGGCAGTTAAAAGAGCATTGATCAGTGTATCTGACAAGACCGGCATCGTGGAATTTGCCAAAGGCCTTCATGAACTGGGAGTGGAGATTATTTCCACCGGCGGTACGATGAAAGCGATCTCTGAGGCAGGGATTCCGGTCATGTCCGTTTCCGAACTTACCGGTTTTCCGGAAATGATGGACGGCAGGGTGAAAACGCTCCACCCGAAAATACATGGCGGTATTCTGGCGGTCCGTGACAATCCGGCCCATGTAAAAGCGATGGAAGAACATGGAATTGCCGGTATCGATCTGGTGGCCGTCAATTTATATCCTTTCCGTGAAACGATAGCGAGACCCGGTGTCACACGGGCGGAAGCTGTTGAAAATATTGATATCGGCGGCCCTTCCATGGTACGTGCGGCAGCAAAGAATTATAAGTATGTCACGATTGTCGTCGATCCCGCACAGTACGGAGAGGTTCTGGAACGGATCCGGGAAGACAGGCTGACGGAAGAGTTCCGCTTTGATTTGTCAAGAAAAGCTTTTCTCCATACAGGACTGTATGACTGCGCCATTGCCGATTACATGACAAAAGAAATAAATGGCGGCGGAGAAGGGCTGCCGGATATCTTTGCCAAGGCTTATGTAAAAATCCAGAATCTCCGCTATGGTGAAAACCCGCATCAGAAAGCAGCCTTTTACAGAGATCCGGAAGCGAAGGGCGGCATTGCTTCCGCCAGGCAGCTGCATGGAAAAGAATTATCATATAATAATATTGTGGATATGGAAGCGGCATGGGATCTTGCCTGCGAATGGAAAGATACTCCCGCCTGTGTGGTTGTAAAGCATACGAATCCCTGCGGTACCGCTCTCGGTACAAGTGCCCTCGACGCGTTTAAGCGGGCCTTTGCGGCAGACAGCAAATCTGCATTCGGCGGCATCGTAGCGATGAACAGGGAATGTGACAAAGAAACAGCAGAAGAAATGAAACCGATTTTCTTTGAAGTCATTATGGCTCCGAAGTTTTCACAGGAAGCTGTCGATATTTTATCTGCAAAGAAAAACATCCGCCTTGTAGAAGTGGCGGATACGGAAGAAAAAGAACTGCAGCTCCATAAGGTTTCCGGCGGACTTCTTGCGCAGACACCGGATGATAGCTCTGAAACAAGGGCGGACTGTACCTGCGTCACGGAAAGAGCACCAACGGAAGAAGAGTGGCAGGCGCTGGAATTTGGCTGGAAAATTGTAAAACACGTTAAGTCCAATGCCATCGTGCTGACCGGTAAGGATGTCACTTACGGAGTAGGTGCGGGACAGATGAATCGCGTAGGCGCGGCGGATATTGCCATTGCCGAAGCGGGAGAAAAGTGTAAAGGCTCCATCATGGCGTCTGATGCGTTCTTCCCTTTCGGGGATACAATTGAAGCAGCAGGGAAAGCAGGAATTACCGCTGTCATTCAGCCCGGCGGTTCTATACGCGACCAGGAATCTATCGATATGGCAAATAAGTATGGTATAGCTATGGTATTTACCGGACATCGGCATTTCCGCCATAGCTGAGATTGGAGGAGCTTTGAAAGTATTAGTGATTGGAAGCGGCGGCAGGGAACACGCGCTGCTCTGGAAACTGGCACACAGTCCGTCGGTAAAAGAAGTGTACGTCATTCCTGGAAATGATGGAATGACAGATGTGGCGCATTTAATTCCGGTAAAAGGAACGGAAGATATTCTGGATTTTGCCCGTCTGATGAAAGTAGATCTCACCGTTGCCGGTCCCGAAACCGTGTTGACGGAAGGTCTGGCCGACAAGTTTGCCGAAAAGGGAATGGCTTTCTTTGGACCGTCCGCAGCGGCAGCGCAGATTGAAGGCTCAAAAAGCTTTGCCAAAAATCTGATGAAAAAATATAAGATTCCTACAGCCGCTTATGAAACATTTACCGATGAAAAAAAAGCCGTTTCTTATATTAAAAAGAAAAAGAAATATCCTCTTGTCATCAAGGCGGACGGACTGGCGTCGGGGAAAGGCGTCGTCATTGCCGAAACCGAAGAACAGGCTGTTCAAGCAGTTCGCGGTATGCTGGAGGGAAAAACCTTTGGCAGCGCGGGAGAAGCTGTGGTGATTGAAGAATTTATGGAAGGGGAAGAGGCGAGCGTCCTCTGCTTCACTGATGGAACCACTATCGTTCCTATGATTTCCGCACAAGACCATAAACGCATCGGCGACGGGGATATGGGAGCAAATACCGGCGGCATGGGGGCTTATGCTCCCGCTCCGGTCATGACGAAAGAATTGGACAAAATCGTTTATGATACCATTCTGCTGCCTGCTGTCAAAGCAATGAAAAAAGAAGGCTGCCCGTTTAAAGGCTGCCTTTATGCCGGATTGATGATTACAAAAGACGGGCCCCAAGTGGTGGAATTTAACTGCCGATTCGGAGATCCTGAGACGGAAGCCATTCTGCCGCTTCTCGAAAGCGATCTTGCGAAGATCATGCTTGCCTGCACGAAAGGAACCTTGAAAAAGGAAAGGGTGGAATGGAAAAATGCCTGTGCTGTGGATATCGTCCTGGCATCGGAAGGATATCCCGCCACCCATTCCTCGGGAGAGGAGATAGTAGGGCTGGAGGAAGCAAAAAAGACCGGCTGCCTCGTATTCCATGCGGGCAGTATGAAGAAAAAAGGCAAGTATTTTGTTAATGGCGGCCGTGTGCTGAATGTGGCGGCTGTCGCGCCGACATTGAAAGAAGCGCGGGACAAGGCCTATGAAGGTGTTTCAAAAATCAGCTGGCGGGGTATGCAGTACCGTCATGATATTGCCGATAAAGGGTTGAAGCGTTTGAAAAAAAGAAAATAGAAAAGGAAAGCGCTGTTTCTGTATTTGATGGGAATGGCGCTTTTATCTGTGCTTATGCGGGCGGATATTTTTGGTTAGTTTTACTGATCCGGTCATTTGATATCTACCTATGCCTGTTTCTGCAGGCAGGGAATTTTATGCGCAGCATGTATTTGCCCGGCACATGAAAAGTGGCAATAAAAAAAGACGAGGACACAGGTCTTCGCCTTTTCCGTCAGATGATTACTTTGCTGCGCTGTCAGCAGCGATGGCGGCATTGACGCTTGCATTCAGACGGGATTTTTTACGAGCGGCAGCATTTTTATGGATAACGCCTTTCCGTGCAGCGGTATCAATAACGCTCTGCGCTTCGCGAAGGGCGATGTCCTTCTGGTCAGTTGTGGCAGCAGCTACAGCTTTCTTGACAGCACCATGGATCCGGGAACGGGTAGCAGCGTGAGCAGCTCTCTTCTTTGCGTCAGTCTTCATGGTTTTCATGTTGGATTTAATTTGCGGCAATTGTTTCACCTCCCGTCTGTGTCATTCATACCGTGTTATTTTACCATGTTTCGCTTTCCGTGGCAAGAAATCTTTTATATATGCCGGCAGTTTGTGTAAAAGCAGGCTATTCGTTAAAATAAAGAAAATGCCGGAATAAACATATTTCCTTCAGATCGGTTTATGGAAAGAGCAAAGGAAAAGGAGCAGCCTATGTATATCGGTGTAGATATGGTGAAAGCGGCACGCTGGGAATGGATTTGTGAAAAATTTCCATCCCGCCTTGAAAAAATGTTTACGGAAGAAGAACGGGCGCACTGTGAGGCAAAAGGAAAAAATAAGGCTTATTCTTACGCGGCGCTCTGGGCAGCGCGGGAAGCAGCAGGGAAAGCGCTGGGAATAGGAATTCTCGGTTCAGGTTTTGGCGATGCGTACCTGTCATGGACAAAGTGGGGAGCGCCTGTTCTCCACTTGCAGGGGAATTTTGAAAAGCGGGCGGAGAAATTGGGAATCACGGATATGTCCGTTTCCATTTCCCATGAAGACGGTATGTCTATTGCTGTTGTTGTGATGGAGGCAAAATCATGATACTGACAACATCTGAGGAATCAAGACTTTTGGATCAACGCGCCATGACGGAATACGGGCTGCCGGAGTCGGTGCTTATGGAAAACGCCGGCGCTTCCGTGGTGCAGCTTATGAAAGAAAAAATATCCTGGGAAGACGCGCGGGTGGTCATCGTCTGCGGCAGCGGAAACAACGGGGGTGACGGATTCGTCACGGCACGGTACGCTCTTTCCGAAGGTGCTGATGTGGCGGTTCTTGTCATGGGGGATGCATCCCATATGGGAGAGAATTCTTTATTGTATAAAAATATAGCGGCTAAAATGGGAATCCCCGTGATTTCTATTTCAGGTGCAGAGGAGGCAAAGGAATATCTGGCAGGTGCGGATATTATTGTAGACGCGCTCATTGGCACAGGTCTGAAACATCATGTGAAAGGAAGCACGGCGGAGCTTATTACTGCCATGAATGATTCGGAAGCGGTTATTGTTTCCGTGGATGTTCCCAGCGGCATGTTTTCTGACAGCGGCTGTGCGGCGGGGGCGGTGGTGAATGCCGATTACACGGTGGCGTTAGGCTCCGTAAAGCGGGGGCATGTCCTTTATCCGGGAAATGGATATGCAGGAACCGTCTTGTATTCACCCATCGGCATCCCAAACGGCGCCAGGGAACATTTTCCTGTAAAGCTGGTGGAAGAAAAAGATATTTATGAATTTCTTCCTGTGCGGAGTTTTGCCGCCCATAAGGGAACAAATGGATTTATAGGCATTTTTGCCGGTTCGGAAGGGATGGCGGGCGCGGGTCTGCTGGCAGCACAGGGGGCGCTTTACGGTGGCGGAGGAAAGATTGCCCTTGCTTCCGTAGGGAATGCTGCTTTCCAGCTGGCAGGGAAAATTTCGGAAGTGATGGTTTCTTCCTGCGGGGATGCCCCTTGCTTTACCGAGGATATGTCAGATAAGGCAGTGAAGCAGACCGGGATGTATGACGTTGTCGCGTTGGGACCGGGTCTGGGGCGGGACGAAAGAACGCAGACCTTTGTGGCGGATATGCTGGAGCACTGCCGTAAGACCATGGTTGTGGATGCGGACGCGCTCTTTGCTGTCGGCCATCAAAAAATCAATCTGAGAAACTGCCCTGCTGATGTGGTTCTGACGCCCCACGTGGGAGAATTTGCTTTCCTTACCGGACTTACCGCAAAAGATGTAGAAGCCGGCAGGATCGATGAAGCGATCCGGTATGCTAAGGAAAACCATGTGGTGCTTGTGCTGAAAGGAGCGCCTACGGTTATTGCCGTACCGGACGGCAGGGCATGGGTGAATTCCACGGGGAATCCGGGCATGGCCACAGGCGGTATGGGAGATATTCTGACCGGCATCATTGCCGCCTTTATCGGACAGGGACTTTCTGCCGAAGAGGCTGCTGTGGCAGGCGTATACCTTCATGGACTGGCGGGAGACCTGCTTGCCGAAAAGATGCCGGTGGGGTATACGGCAAGCGATGTGGCCCGCATGATTCCTTTGGCGCGTAAAAAGGTCATTGAAGGATGAAGCGCTTTATAAAGTATTTCCTTTGTCTCCTTATCAGCCTTTGTGTCTTTGCAGGGACAGGCTGCGGGTTTGATGTCTTTGGCAGCGGGAGTGGAACAGCAGCCGATGCGCCTCTGATTATCCGCATGCTTGATATCGGACAGGGAGACGCCATCCTTATTGAAAGAAATGGAAAGTTTGCGCTTATTGATACGGGAGATGTGGAGCATCGTCCTCGGATGGCGGAGTATCTCAGGAAGTACGGCGTGAAAAAGGTGGATACCGTTATTATCACGCATCCCCATGGAGATCATATAGGCGGCATGTTTTCTGTTTTTGCCAATGCGGAAATAAGGCAGGTTTATGATAATGGGGTGCCGACCTCCCTTTCCACGTACAAAACGTATCGAAAGATACTGGATAAAAGGAAAATTCCTCGCAGGACACTGCGGGGCGGTGAAAAAATACAATTGCTGGACGGCGTTCCTTTTACAGTTGTAGGACCTTTGGAAAAAAGCAATGCCCGCGGAGAAAATTCGCGTCAGAATAATGAAAGTATCGTGGGGCTGCTGAAATATGGTAATTTTACGATGCTTTTTACAGGAGATGCGGAAGCGGAAGAGGAAGCATCTATTTTGAAAAGCGGCGCTGACGTAAAGAGTGTTGTCCTCAAAGCGGGACATCACGGAAGCAAGACGTCTTCTACGGAAGAATTTCTCCGTGCCGTTTCACCGAAAGCGGTTTTTATTTCCTGCGGCGCCGGTAATAATTACGGGCATCCCTCAAGGCAGACGATGAAGCGGTTGGAAAAATGGGGGATAGATGTTTATCGGACGGACAGGCAGGGGACGATTACTCTTACCACTGATGGAAAGCGCTATGAAATTACAAAAGAACATTAGAGGGGAAAACATGGAAAGAGAAATGCCGAAGGCAGGAGAAGTGTGGCGGCACTTTAAAGGGAATTGTTATCTTATCATTGCCGCAGCTCGTCATACGGAAACGGGGGAAATGTATGTGGTTTATAAAGCGCTTTACGGTACGTACGAAGACTATCTCCGACCGCTGGATATGTTCATGAGCGAAGTGGACCGGGTGAAATATCCTGATGTGAAACAAAAATACCGTTTTGAAAAAACAGAAAAGGAAGAATAGATATTTCCTGCCGGAATCAGCTGCTGTTCATGGCAGTCTTTTTTTATCCAAAAAACTCAATATAAAATGAAAAATCATTACTTTCCATCATGCATAAAAAGTGGTAAATTAAGCGTATGATTTAAGATACGTAAACGCAGCAGGATGAAAGGAGAAACAGTATGAATATAAAGATTGGAATTTTAGGGTATGGAAATATAGGGCGCGGTGTAGAAACGGCGCTCCGGGATAATCCGGATATGGAACTGGCAGCGGTCTTTACAAGACGGGATCCTTCGCAGGTAAAGATTCTTTCTGAAAATGTGCCGGTCATTTCCGTCTCAGAAATAGAAGCATGGAAAGATAAGATTGACGTACTTCTCCTCTGCGGGGGAAGCGCTACCGATCTGCCGCAGCAGACACCGTTCTATGCGAAAATGTTCAACGTGGTAGATACGTTTGATACCCATGCTAAGGTGCCCGCCCATTTTGCCGCTGTCGATCGGTCTGCAAAAGAAAATGGAAAGATTGCCATTATTTCCGTCGGCTGGGATCCGGGACTCTTTTCTCTCTCTCGGCTTTATGGGAATGTGATTCTTCCCAACGGGAAAGATTACACTTTCTGGGGGAAAGGCGTTTCTCAGGGGCATTCCGATGCCATCCGCCGCATTAAAGGCGTGAAGAACGCCAAGCAGTATACCTGCCCCGTGGAAAGCGCCATGCGTGCCGTAAGGAACGGGGAAAATCCGGAGCTTACCACAAGAGAGAAACATATCCGTGAATGTTTCGTCGTTTTGGAAGATGGCGCTGACGCGGCATATGTGGAAAAACAAATTAAGACGATGCCGAACTATTTCGCCGACTATCATACCGTGGTTCATTTCATTTCGGAAGAAGAATTTGATAGGAACCATCAGGGGCTGGCGCATGGCGGTTTTGTTTTCCGCAGTGGAAATACGGGGAAAGAGAAAGAACATAAGCATATCATTGAATTCAGTCTGAAATTGGATTCGAATCCGGAATTCACTACGCATGTCATGGCAGCTTATGCGAGAGCTGCCGCGCGTATGGCCAGAGAAGGACAGACAGGATGTAAAACGGTGTTTGATATACCGCCGGCATACCTTAGCGAAAAGAGCGGCGAAGAGCTCCGTTCCTCGATGCTGTAAAAGGTAATAACAGCTTGACAATTTAGTATATGATAGTGTATTCTACATAAGTCAGTTATGCGGAGCGGTACTCAAGTGGCTGAAGAGGACGGTTTGCTAAATCGTTAGACGGGTCTCCCGTGCGGGGGTTCGAATCCCCCCCGCTCCGCCAGGTAAACACAGAAGATATCGGATAAAGCGGTATCTTCTTTTTTTATAACCTAATTTCTTATGAGGCGATAAATGAAATATTTACAATGTCTTCTGTGTTTACTATAATTAAAAATAAGGAAATCATTCGAAATATTACTTTGGGAGAACGATCATGCGGAAGGAAGTTGTAGCAACCTTTATTTTTTACCATGGTGACGGGAGCGGTATCAGCTGCTCCCGTTTTAGCTTATACGGGAGCGGAGAGACAGGGAGGAACGCGGCAGGAAAAAGAGACCCGGAAGGAACGGTTGGGCATGCCCCGCGTAGGAAATATGGGAAGCAGCGTGAATGAAAAAGCAGACTCCGATTTTGAACCCGTATTTAGAATAGAGGTGCATCATCAATGAAAACAAGCACAAGCAAACGACTCAGATGGAATGTAGCCATATGGCTGGCAGCGGGACTGTTTATGACAAGCACCTCCGGCATGGCGTCGGGCCCCATCATGCCCGATCCGAAAGCGGAAGCCCGCCATCAGCCGCAAGTAGAAGAAACAGCAAACAGCATACCCCTTGTCAATATCACCGCCCCCTCCTCCGGCGGCGTATCCCGGAACGAATACGAAACCTTCAACGTGCCGGACAAAGGCGCCATCCTGAACAACTCCTACACCCTCTCCAAAACCGAACTGGCAGGATACGTACAGGGGAACAATAACATGGCAGAAAGACCGGCCAAAATCATCGTAAACGAAGTCACCGGCGCGGGTTCCACATCCATGGACGGATTTCTGGAAGTGGCAGGAAACAGGGCAGACGTCGTCATTGCCAACCCGAACGGCATCACCGTAAACGGAGGCGGATTCATCAATACAGGCAAAGCCTTCCTCACCACAGGGAAACCCGTCTATGACGGAGAAGACCATTTGCAGCGCTTCGACATCACAGGAGGAGACATCCTCATCGAAGGGAAAGGCCTTGGCGGAAAAGAAACGGAAAGCCTTGCCATCCTTTCCCGCGCCGTGAAAATCAACGCAGGCATCTGGGCCAAAGACCTCCATATCACCACCGGGGCCAATACCGTAGACGCAAAGACCCTCGAAGCCTCTGCCATAGAAGGGAAAGGAGGACGCCCCGCCTTCGCCCTCGACACCGCCGCCATAGGAGGCATGTACGCCGGACGGATCACCTTAGTGGGGACAGAAAAAGGACTGGGCGTCAATAACAGCGGCACATGGAGCGCCGAAGACAACCTCATCCTTGACTGGAACGGCGACCTGAAAAACAGCGGTACCATCTACAGCAAAGGAAATACAGACCTCCGCGCAAGCCGCCTGGAAAACGACAAAACCATCGCCGCAGAAAGAAATTTGTCCGCTGCAGCCAAAGAAAATATCCATAACCAAGGCAAACTTCTCGCCGGAGAAAACATGGGCATCTATGCCGGAAAAACACTGGACAATGCGGGGCATGCCATGGAAAGCCGAAACAACCTGTCCATAGAAACCGGAGACGCCATAAATAATGCGGCAGGTACCATCAAAAGCGGCGGCAGCCAGCAGATTAAAGCGGGACATACATTAACCAATACAGAAGGCACACTGGCGGCCGATGGGAATATAAACATACAAACCGGCAGGATGACCGGAGACGGCATCGTATCCGCCGGGAAAAAAGCCGGAATCCTGTTGGAAAAAGACTTTACCAATACAGGGCGCCTGGAAGCAGGCAGCAGCCTTTCACTAGCCGTAAAAGGAAATATAACCAACCGCAAAGAGATCCTTTCCCGCGGACACCTGGCACTGGAAAGTAAAAACATCCGAAATGAAGAAACCGGAGAAATAAAAGGAGCGGACACAGAAACCGTAGCAGAAAACACCTGGGTAAACCATGGGCTGGTCAATGGAGAAAATGTACATATCCGGGCAAACCACATAACCAATGAAAACACGGGACGCATCTATGGAACAAGACTGTCCGTGGAAACACATACATTGGACAATCTGGGGACATATAAAGAAAAAGCGCCCGTGATCGCATCCCGGGAACACATGAACCTTTCCGTTGCCGGCACACTGACCAATACCGAACACGCCCTCATCCGTGCCGAAGGAAACCTGGCCATCGGCGGACAATTGGATAAGGATGGGAAAATAACGGGAAAAACAGAAAAAATAGAAAACAGAAGCGCCTATCTGGAAAGCGGCGGGAACATGACAATCGGCGTGAACCATTTGGAAAATCGCAATGAACACTTCTCCACTAAAAACGTTCTGGCAGGGAAAACCCACCACGAAGAAGCCGTAGGGCAGGGGAAGATAGACCGGTTCACCTTGGGCGGAAAAGGAACAGAAGGCGCAGCCTACATAGAGCGCCGTGGACATGTAGACCATCTGTATACACCGGACGGCGGAGACTATGACCACTTCACCACCTACATCTATGACCGGTCCGTTTATGAAGACCGGATAGACACGACAGACCCCGCGCACATAGCAGCCGGCGGCAGCCTTTCCCTCGAAGCCGGAAGGGCAGTGAATGACAGGAGCGTGATGACCGCCGGCAAGACCCTTACCCTCCATGGGGCAGATATGGAAAATCGGGACGAAAAAGGACATAAAACAGTAAAAGAAGAAGGAACCGCCACCTCCTACTGGACAAAAAGAGTCCACCATGGAATGAGTCTCCATAAAAGGACAGAAACACGGACAACTTCTGCTGGTTATATGCCCGCTGATGCAGTCACCGATACGACCGTCATAGCCGCTGTGGATAAAGCCCATACAAACCCGGTATATGAAGGGACGAAAGCAGAGGCATACTTGAGTCCGTCAAAAAGAAAACCGCTTCATATTTCCGACAGCAGCCTGTATCATGTCACCTCCGATCCGACGGCCCGCTACCTTGTGGAAACCGACCCGGCCTATGCGGATAGAAAAACCTTCCTGTCCTCAGACTACTTCTTCCGCCGGATGCAGTATGACCCGGAGAAACTCGAAAAACGTCTGGGCGACGGCTACTATGAAAGCCAACTCGTCCGCGACCGGCTCATGCAGCTCAAAGGAAAACCGGCAGGAGAAACCGAATACAAAGCCCTCATGGACGCCGCTGTGAAATGGGCCCAAGAAAACAAAGACGTCCGCATCGGCATGGCCCTCACCGAAGACCAGAAGGCCGCCCTCAAAGAAGACATCGTCTGGATGGTGGAATCCTCCGTCCTTCTGCCTGACGGGAACATCGTCAAAGCCCTCGTGCCGGAAGTCTATCTGGCGCATGGAAAGAACGGCACCTTTACAGGCTCTGCCCTTATTTCCGCAGAAAATATAGATATCCGTGCCACCAATGACATCCTCTCACGCGGCACCGTTATCGCAGGAGACACGATGCGCCTCTCCGCCTCCGACATCAATAACGAGGGAGGCACCATAAAAGCCTCCACCCTCATGGAAGAAGCCCTGCGGGATATCCGGAATACCGGAACCATGGAAGCGGAAAACAAACTCAGCCTGAAAGCCGGGCAGGACATAGACCTTGCCTCCACCCTGCATAAAGAAAGAAATAAACAGGGATACACACAAACCATCGCCTCCTCAGGGAAAGCCGCCGTCACGGGAAATCAAGGCACCCTGTCAATAGAAGCGGGAAGAGACATCACTGCAGAAGCGGCGGAAATATCCTCGGCAGGGGATATAGCCATGAAAGCCGGACGGGACATAACCATGGAAACCGCCGCAGTCAAAAAAGACACGGCCGTCACATGGGACGGGAATAACTACCGCCATGACAGCGCCGCCCGCGATATAGGCGCCTCCGTTACCGCTAAAGGCAGCCTCACCATGCAGTCCGAAAGAGACATATCCATCAAAGCCGCAGATATCCGCTCCGAAGGCATGACCGCTGTAGAAGCCCAAAGGAACATTACGGTAGAAAACGGAAAAGAAATAACAGACCTGGAAGAACACCACCGCCATAAAGAAAGAAGTTTGCTCAGCAGTACCACCACGACCACCCACGATGAAGTCCATGCCGTACAAGCACAAAAAAGCATAATAGAAGGAAATACCGTCTCCCTGCAGGGAGGGAAAGACATCAGCCTTACAGGAAGCGCCGCCGCATCCACCAAAGAAACGACCCTGTCAGCCGGAAGAAATATCTCCATAAATGCTGCGGAAGAAACAGATAAAGAAATACACAAAAAACAAGTAAAGAAAAGCGGCCTCATAGGAAGCGGCTTAGGCTTCACCATCGGGAGCGAAAAGAAAAAAGACAGCTATGACACCGAAGAAACCATGCAGAGAGGAAGCACCGTGGGAAGCGTCAAAGGAAACGTCACCATCCATGCCGGACAAACGGCATCCGTCAGAGCCTCCGACATCATCGCCGGGAAAGACACCCTCATCACAGGAAGAAACGTAGACATCGAAAGCAAAGACAATACCTACAGAGGAAAAGAAGAACACGAATACAAGAAGAGCGGCCTTACCGTATCCTTAGGCGGAGCGGCCGTCAATGCGGCAAGAACCGTAGCCGCTCCCGTAAAGAGAGCCGGAGAAGTGGGAGACGGCCGGCTGAAAGCCCTGTATGCCCTGCAGGCAGGAATGAACGCAAGAGACATACAGAAAAATCAGAAGACAGACAAAGCCATTAATAAGAACAACGCCGTAGGAATCAATATCAGCCTTGGCAGCACCGGATGGAAAGACCATGCGGAAACCATTACCGAAGAAACAAAAGGAAGCCGGATCACCGCAGGAAAGACAGCCGCCGTCATCGCCAAAGAAGACATGACAGTCAAAGGCAGCACAGTCAACGCCCAAGACATCCATCTCAAAGCAGGAAACAACATCCATATCCTCTCCTCCGAAAACAGAAGCACAACCATAGAAGACTACAAAGCAAAAAGCGGAAGCATAGGAGCCTCCATCAGCAAAGGAGGCTATGGCATCGGCGCGTCCTACGGGAAAGGGAAAGGACAGACAGAAGAAACCACCCTTACCCATACCCCGTCAGACATCACTGCGAAAGATACGGTATCCCTTTCGAGCGGAAACGACACCCTGATCCGGGGCGGGACAGTGAAAGGAAACAAAGTTACTGCTAACGCAGGAAGAATGTCCATAGAAAGCGAACAAGACAAAAAGAATTACAAAGAAACAAGCAAGACATCGGGCCTGTCCATCAGCTACACACCGGGAAGCGCCGTCACCGTAAGCGGAGGAAAAGGAAAAACAAACACAGACTCCACCTACGAAAGCGTCACAAAACAGGCAGGCATCTACGCAGGAAAAGAAGGATACGACATCCAAGTCAAAAACAACACCCGCCTCAAAGGAGCCGTCATAGACAGCCAGGCAGAAAAAGAAAAGAACCGGATCACCACCGGTACTTTGACATGGGAAAATATAGAGAACAAAGCTGAATATAAAACAGGAGGACACGGAATATCCTACAACGGGAAAATAGGGAGAGGAGACAAGAACGATCCCTTAGACTCCCAAACAAATAACCGCTATGGAAAAGACGCCATAACAGGACAAAGAAACGGAATGAACAAAATCACCCCAACCATCTACGGCTCAAAAATCCCGTTAAACGAAAGAGGACTCCTGAATACCCCCATACCGTCTGTGAAAGGAAAAGCAGGAACAACCACCCGATCGGCCATATCTAAAGGAACCATAACTATCACGGACAAAGAAAACCAGAAACAGGACATAGAGAAACTAAACAGGAACACAGAAGACAGCCTGAACAAACTCAAAGAAATCTTCGACAAAACAAAAGTAGAAGAAAGAAAACGACTGTTGGAAGAACTGGGGATAGTCGGGAACCGGGTCATCCATGAGATAGCCTCCCACAATGGATGGAAAGACGGATCCACAGAAAAGATAGCCCTCCATGGAATGCTGGGAGCCATCACGAGCGCCAAGAGTGGAGGAAGCGCCCTAAGCGGCCTGATAGCAGGGGGAGCCAACGAATATGCCATAGGATACCTGAAAAAGACCAAAGGGAAAGACTGGATAAACAAACATCCCGATACCGTACAGAATATCTCCGCCGCCTTTGGAGGAATCCTGTCCAAGATGACAGGAGGGAGCGGACACACAGGCGCCTACATCTCCCAGATGGGAACGAAGTGGAATCTTTTTGGGATGGAAGTTACTGAAGAAGAGCAGGAGCAGACCGATAAAATGTTGCGCTCTATGGGAATGAAAATTGGTGAAATTATGACTGGAAATGATCGGGAATATATAAAAGAAAAGTTTTCAGAAAGTGCTCTTGATGGAGCAATAGCATTAGCGGAATGGACGAAAAATCATTATTCAGAAATAATGGTAGATGAAACATTTAAGGGCGAATTAAGACTTGGAGGGCTTAAGTTCTTGAGCAAACTAGCGGCATGGATAGATTTAGCGTCTGTACTAAAATTTAATATAGACTTTCAATATGAAAAATATGAGGAATTAAATATTAAGTTTGAGGAGAAAGGTGAATCATACTGGGTAGATGTATATAATAGATTGAAGGAAAACACGTCTGATGTAATGGATTAGTGAATGGAGATTTAATATGGATACAGAATATTTATTAGGAGTTATATCCGTTTTTTTGCTGATTGTATTCTATATATTAAGAGCGCTTTGGCGGTTTTATGTTGCAAATAAATTGGAGCCAACGGCTGAAGATATTATAAATAAGGGCAATATAGTGGGGAATGATTTAATGAAGTTGAGCCAGGTAGAGATGCTGCAAGATATAGATGTGAAAAAAATTTACAAGTCTTTAAGAGAGGGGGGGATTTTTCGAATAAAAAATATAAAGATATATGATAATATTTTTTGGGTCAAGTTAAATGGAGGAGATGGTTATTTTACTCTTTATGGAAACAGGGTAGATACTATTTCTGTAAACCATGTAATTACAGTAAGAAATGGAATATTGTTACATTGTCCGGTGCAGGATGATAAGGAATACATTATTAGTGATTAAATTATTGATAAAAATTCATAATTATGAATATGTCATGGAATACCTGAAACGGATAAAAAGAAATAAGTGGGTAGCCAAGCACCCCGACATAGAACAAAACATCTCCGCCGCCTTCGGAGGAATCCTGTCCAAGATGACAGGAGGAAGTGGACGCACAGGCGCCGATATTTCACAGATGGGGACGAAGAGGAATGAATTGGATGAGGAAATGGCTGCAATGAGAGGAGGGAATCTGAGAGATGAATTTAATAAATGGGTAGAAGACTCTGTAAATGATTAAGAGGGTATAAAGGATGAAAAATGCATGGAAATTAATTGGGCTTAGTATATTCATTGCTACTTTTGCATATTTTTTTGATTATACGTTATTATGGCTTATGGCTTTTATACTTTTAGTAGGAGCTTCTTATTATTGATTTTAAATGGATTTTAGAAGCAGGTTTTGTGATAGAAAATACAAAAAATAATATAAGTGGAGCTGCGATACAGTGCAGAACATCTCAGCCGCCTTTGGGGGAATCCTGTCCAAGATGACAGGAGGAAGCGGACATACAGGCGCCTACATCTCCCAGATGGGAACGAAGTGGAATGAGTTGGAAGAAATTAGAGAAGTTGATAATTTAAATGAAGCGCAAGATATTATGAATGAAAATGTAAATGAAGAAAAGGAGGCAAGTAGAACGTCTGAATCTGACTTCATGCAGGAATATCCGGATTTGAGTAATGAAATATTTAAGAACCATAGAGATATTGCGAACTCCGCGGGGCAATTCATAGGCAGTTCAATGGGTGCAGAAGTAGCAGCAGACCTATTAAGGCATGCCTTATATGGAAATGGTTCGCCTGTTTCAGCTGATAGTCAGTTAGGGCAAAAGATTAGTTCTGATTTGAATAACTCTGCTATTCTTAGGGCTGCTATACAATCTTATGGAATGAAATTAAAAGTTGGTGAAACTAAGTATATTTACGGGTCTGTTAATTTGCAGGTAAAAGATGAGTATGATAATGATGCTACTATTAATGAAGTACTGGGATATGGGAGAATAAAATTGGGGCTACAAATTACAAGGAATGAAAATAGTATAGATTATTATGGACAGGCCAGCGATGCATATAATTTTGAGTGGCATGATGTCAATTCCAATTTAGAAAAGATGAAAGAGGATTCTTCTTGGGATCAATTTAAGAAACTAATAATTGATGTTATAAATAACGGGGCAGCAGGATATCAAGAAATTGGCGCGATACAGGCTTTTGACTGGAGT